>Ga0209801_1000113_pt1 | contig 55187 bp, 55 predicted proteins | sample GraSoiAngelo_127_FD_185884 | JGI IMG/M metagenome (GOLD analysis project Ga0209801, IMG submission 185884) | Grasslands soil microbial communities from the Angelo Coastal Reserve, California, USA - 14_0927_09_40cm (SPAdes) (version 2) | ecosystem: Environmental > Terrestrial > Soil > Grasslands ... | reverse complement strand
TCAGCGTACCGAGCAGCACCACCGGCAGCGCTCGTGATCGACTGACCTCCATCATTCTCTCCCTCCGATCCAGGCAGGAAGCTCCCGTTCGCGCGCTCACGGCCAGGACTGCGAGGACCCCGAGGCGCGGTCGCGCTCGCCGTCTCGCGTCTCGGTCGTGCCGACCCGCGCCTCGAGCGAGCGTAGGCGCAAGCGCAGCCGCCAGCGCCCGATCAGGAGCGGCACGCCGACGAGCACGACGCCCAGGGTGACCGACACGAGGATGATCGTCGCCAGCGGGACCCCGGGGAGGTTCCAGAACAGGAAGCGGACGGCGGTCGGCGTGTTGTTCTGGAGCGCAAAGGCGGTGATGGCAATGGCGACGATGGCGACAACAATGTACTTGAGCCCCATGGCGCACCTCGTGATCTAGGGAATGGGGGCCCCGACATGGCCCCCCAAACCCCTGGAGAGTGTACGCGGTTCCGCCGGGAAGCGCCCGCCTCTCTCAGTGAGCCGCGCACGGCCTATTTCTCGAAAATCGTGCGGCTTCGCCGCTCCCCCGAGTCGGGCTTGCTCGCGTCGGGCGCGTCCGGCGCCGTAGCCCGCCGCACCCGGGCCCGGACGCGCTCCAGGAGGCGGCGCGCCCAAACGAACTCGGTCGCGAGAATGGCCAGGCCGACCGGAATGACGATCAGTGCCGGCCCGGGCAGGATGATCATCGCTCCACCGACCAGGAGCACCGTGCCACCGATCACCGCGATCGCGATCCGCCGCGCGCGCTTCAGCAGGGGGTCAAGACGGCCGCCGAAGCCCCAGCGCTGTTGTCCTTCCATGCTCGATCCCCCTTTTCTACTCTTTGAGTGCGCCGGCGACGAGCCCGCGGACCAGGAACCGCTGGAGCCCGATCACGATGAGCACGGGCGGCAGGCTCGCTAGCATGGACGCGGCGGCGATGTCGCCCCAGGGCACCTCGTAGACGCCGGGGAAGAGCGCGAGCGCGACCGGGATCGTCCGGCTCGCCTCCGAGGCCGTGAACGTGTACGCGAAGAGGAACTCGTTCCAGCTGAACAGGAACGTCAGGAGCGCGGTCGAGGCGATCCCGGGCGCGAGCCGGGGCGCCACGACCCAGCGGAGCGTCGCGAGCGTGCCGGCGCCGTCGACGGACGCAGCCTCCTCGGCCTCGCGGGGAATCTCGCGGATGAACCCGACGAGGAGCCAGATCGTCAGCGGCAGCGCGAACGAGGAGTGGACGAGGACGAGGCCCGCCCAGGTGTCTCGGAGGCCGATCGTGCGCATCAGGAGGTAGAGCGGGCTCACGGTCGCGATCTGCGGAAACGCCGTGCTCGCGACGATCGCGAGGAGGAGGGCGCCCTTGCCGGGCAGCGGGAGCCTCGCGATCGCGTACGCGCCGGGCACCCCCACCGCGAGCGCCAGGAGGGTCGTCAGCGTCGCGATCCCCACGCTGTTCACGAGCGCACGGGGGATCAGGCTCTGCTCGAGCACGACGCTATAATGCGCGAGCGTCAGCCGGCTCGGCAGGAGCGGCGGGACGCGCAGCAGCTCGGTCTCGGGCTTGAACGACGTCAGGAGCTGCCAGAAGAACGGCACCGCGTACGCGCCGAGCGCCAGGAGGACCAGCACGTCGACAAGGGTCTGTTCCGGGCGTCTCACGCCACGACCGCGCGTGCGCGGAGCAGCCGGAGGTACGCCCACGCGACGCCCATCACGAGCGCAAAGACGACCACGCTGACCGCCGAGCCGAAGCCGAGCTGGAGCATCTGGAAGAGGCTCCGGTAGGCGTAGACCGTGAGTGTCTCGGTGGTACCCGCCGGACCACCGCCCGTGAGCACAAACATGATATCGAACGCGCGCAGCGCGTCGAGCATCCGCAGGAGGAGCGCTAACATGACGATGCGGCCCAGCAGCGGCAGCGTGATGCGGCCGAGCGTCGCCAGCCGGCCGGCGCCGTCCACCTGAGCCGCCTCGTAGACCTCCGCGGGAATCGTCACCAGGCGCGCGTAGCAGAGGATCGCGACGAAGGGCATGGTGCGCCACACGTCGGCGAGGATGACCGCCGGGAGCGCCAGGTACGGGTCGCCAAGCCAGTTCAACGCGTGACCGCCGAGCAGCACGCTGACGAGCCCGGCTGCGGGATGGTAGAGCCACTCGTAGAGCTTCGCGGTCACCACCGACGGCATCGCCCACGCCAGGAGAAGGAGCGAGAGCCCGAGCCGCCGGCCGCGCCGCTGGCGGTGGAGCGCGAGCGCGACCGTGACGCCCAGCGCGAGCTCGAGCGCCACCGACAGGGCGGTGAAGACCACCGTCGTGCGCGCGGCGTTCCAGAAGCGCGGGTCGCTCGCGAGGAACACGTAGTTGTCGAGTCCGGCGAAGCGCGCCACGTGGAAGATCGGGACCCGATGCTGGAGCGAGAGCCACACCACCCAGAATCCCGGGTAGACCGTGAGCGCGCCGAGCGCCAGGAGCGTCGGCGCCAGCAAGCGAAGCGCCTGTCGCCGGTCTGCGCGCTCGCGCCCGGTCACCGGAGCGCCCCGAAGAAGTGGGTGAGCCTGAGACGCGCGTCGCCGATCGCGCGCCCTGGCGGCTTGACGCCGACCAGGACCGCCGAGAACTCGGGCTGGACCGTCGCGGAGAGCAAGAGGTAGTAGGGCGTGACGGGACGCGGGCGGCCCGCGCGCATGAGCGCGCGGAGCGCCGGGAGGTCGGGGCGGCTCCGCACGAGCTCGGGGTCGTCGTAGAGCGCCTCGCGCGTTGGGGAGAGCGCCGCGCCGCGCGCGAGCGCTTTCTGGGCGCGCTCGCTCGTGAGGAAGCGCACCAGCCCGACCGCGAGGTCCGGGTGGCGGCTCCGCCGGGACACGCCGAGGTGCGCGCCGCCGGTCGAGCCCGCGCCCCGCGGGCCGCGCGCGAGCCGCGGCAGCGGCGCGATCCCGACGCGGCCGCGCACCCTGGAGTCCCGCGCCTGGAACAGGTCCATTGCGTACGGCCAGTTCCGGAGGAAGATCGCGTGGCCGTCGCCGAAGGCGCGCCGCGAGAGCTCCTCGTCCGCCGCCGTCGTCCAGGCCGGGCTCACGCCCGACGCGATGAGCCCGCGGAGGAACGCGAGCGCCTCGGCGGCCCGCTCGGGCTCGGGGAACACCGTGTCGTCGGCCGCGAGCAGCCGCGTCCCGTTCGCCCAGAACGATTCGAGAACGTTCACCACGAGCCCCTCGTACTGCTTCGCCTGCCACAGGTAGCCGTCGAGCGCGGGGTCCCGCTCGCCCTCCCGGATCCGGCGCACCTGCCGCACGAGCGCATCGAAGGTCTCGGGCGGTTCGAGCCCGTACCTCCGGAGGAGGTCCGCGCGGTAGTAGAGGAGCCCCACGTTCATGATCCAGGGCAGCGCGAAGACGCGGCCGTCGTACGTCGCTGCCTCGACCGTGCTCGGGAAGTACGGCCGGAGCTCGCCCGGGCCGAGCCGCGGCGTCAGGTCGAGCAGCCAGCCGGCGCGCGCAAACTCGGGCACCCAGATGAGGTCGAGCATCATCACGTCGAAGCCGGGGCTCCTCCCCTCGAGGTTGATGACGTAGAACTGGTGCTGCTCGTCTGACGTCCACGGCAGCGACTCGCCCTTGATGCGAACGTTCGGATGCGCCGCCTCGAACTCGCGCAAGAGCCCCGGCAGAGGATCCGCCGGCCCGAGGATGCGCGCGTACTTGAACACCAGCGTGATGGCGCCGCGCTCGGGCGCGCTCCCGGCACAGCCGGTCAGGGCGGCGACCCAGAGCACGAGGAGGACGCGGCGCACCGCCCGGACCTAGAGTCAGCGCGCCTTCACGAGGAAGTGGGCGTGCCGGTTCTTGGCCCAGCACGCCTCGGTGTGCTCCTGGCACACGGGCTTCTCCTTTCCGTAACTCAGCGTGTTCATCCGCTCGGCCTGGATGCCGCGCGAGACGAGGTAGTCCATCGCGGCCTTCGCGCGACGGTCGCCGAGGGCCAGGTTGTAGGCGTCCGTGCCACGCTCGTCGCAGTGGCCCTCGATGAGGACGAGCGTGCCCGGGTTCTCCTGAAGCCAGGCCGCGCTGACGTCGAGGATCCTCGCGTCGCCCGGGCGGATGTCGTGGCGGTCGAAGTCGAAGTGGATGTCCTCGAGCTCGGCCCGCGCGGCGAACTCGGCGGGGGCCGGACGCGCCGACCCGAGCGGCGCGCGCGGCTCCGACGTGCCGGGCGACGCCGCGCCGGGCGACGACGTGCCGGGCGACGTCGTGCCGGGCGACGCCGTGCCCGGCCGCGTCGTGACCTCCGTGAGCGGCGTGACTGGCGACTCCGGCGCCGCGGCTCCACCCGAGCGCGGTGGTGCGGGCGCGGCGGCCCGTGGCGGAGCGGAGACGTCCACCGTGACGGTACGCTTCGCACACGCGGCGACGATCGCCGCGGGCACCAGCATCGAGACGGCGAATGCACAGATCCGTTGGTTCATCATGATCCCTCCTGGTTTCCGTCGGTTTCTGCTTCAGCTTCGAGTACGCTGGCCTCCTGTGTTTACGGGGCCGTCGAGGCCCCCGTCGATGATCTAGATGGCCGTGGACTCGATCCCATATGGCTCGTCCGCATCGCCGGGCCGCTCGAGTCGGAACCAATAGAACCCGTGCGGGCCGACGCTCACGAGGTAGGGGGTCACCTGGATCGGCGGGAAGACCGTGCCGCCGAGGATCTCGACCGGCCGGATCCCGGCGAATTCGCCGAGGTCGAGCTCGGCCGGCTGCGGCGCGCCGGACAGGTTCGCGACGATCAGCACCGTCTCGCGCCCATACCGCCGCAGGCACGCGAGGACCTTCTGGTTGCGCGGGCGCAGGAACTCGATCGTGCCGCGCCCGAACACGGGCGAGGTGCGGCGCGCGGCGATCAGCCGCTTCATCGTGTTGAGGAGCGACGCGGGCTGCCGCGCTTGCGCGGCGACGTTCACCGCCTGGTAGCCGTAGACGGGATCGGCGATCACGGGGAGGTAGAGCTGACCCTCCTCCGCCGTCGAGAAGCCCGCGTTCCGGTCGCGCGACCACTGCATCGGCGTGCGCACGCCGTCGCGGTCGCCGAGGTAGACGTTGTCGCCCATTCCGATCTCGTCGCCATAGTAGACGATCGGGCTGCCCGGCAGCGTCAGCAGGAGCGAGTTCAGCAGCTCGATCCGCCGCCCGTCGTTGTCGAGGAGCGGCGCCAGCCGCCGCCGGATCCCGAGGTTGAGCTTCATCTCCGGGTCCTGGGCGTACGCATAGTACATGAAGGCCCGCTCCTCGTTCGTGACCATTTCGAGCGTCAGCTCGTCGTGGTTACGGAGGAAGAGACCCCACTGGCACGCGGGCGGGATCGGCGGCGTGTGCGTGTAGATATCGACGATCGGCCGCCGCTCCTCGAGGCGGAGCGCCAGGTAGAGGCGGGGCATCAGCGGGAAGTGGAACGCCATGTGGAACTCGTCGCCGTCGCCGAAGTAGGCGCGCACGTCCTCCGGCCACTGGTTCGCCTCGGCGAGCAGGACCCGGTCGCCCCCGTACTCGCGGTCGATGACCGCGCGGAATTCCTTGAGGACCGCGTGGGTCTCGGGCAGGTTCTCGCAGCTCGTGCCCTCCCGCTCCACGAGGTACGGCACCGCGTCGCAGCGGAAGCCGTCCAGGCCGCGGTCGAGCCAGAAGCGCATGACGTCGAGCATCCTCCGGCGGACCGCGGGGTTGTCGTAGTTGAGGTCGGGCTGGTGGCTGAAGAACCGGTGCCAGTAGTACGCGTTACGCCGCGGGTCCCACGTCCAGTTCGACGCCCCCGCGTCCACGAAGATGACGCGTGCATCGGCGTACCGCCGGTTGGTGCCGCTCCACACGTAGTAGTCCGCGTAGGGGCCCGTGGGATCGGACCGCGAGGCCTGGAACCACGGGTGCTGGTCCGAGGTGTGGTTCATGACCAGGTCGGTGATGACCCGGAGATCGCGTGCGTGGGCGGCGTCGAGGAACTTCTGGAACTCCTCGAGCGTGCCATAGGCGGGGTGGACCGCGTAGAAGTCGGCGATGTCGTAGCCATCGTCGCGCAGCGGCGAGGCGTACATCGGCAGGACCCAGAGGCAGTCGACGCCGAGCTCGGCCAGGTAGTCGAGCCGCTCGGTGAGCCCCACGAAGTCCCCGACGCCGTCGCCGTTGCCGTCCATGAACGCCTTGACATGGACCTCGTAGAAGACCGCGTCCTTGTACCAGTCGCGCGCGGTGAGCCTCCGGCTCATGGTCGCGAGGCCCGCGCCCCTTCGATGATCGTCATCGCCACCGCTCGACGAGGTAGCGTTTGTGCCGCTCGAAGGCCGCGCCAACCGCGTCCAGGTGGGCCTCGGCGGCCCCGGCGTCGCGGTCGCGCGTCGCCACGACGAACGCGGCGGTGCGGCCGAGGTAGAGCGGGACGAGCGAGCGCAGCAGGTGGTCGCGGTACACGACGTTGTAGTGGTAGCCGAGCGCGAAGTCGTAGACCACGCGCGCCCACAACTCGTCCGGGAAGGCGAGCCGCGCCGGGCTGGCCGTGTCGAGGCTCAGGACGTCGCCGAGCGTTTCGGGCGCCAGGATGTGCTCCCAGATCGCGCCGAGATCCCGGAGCCCTCGCCGGAACGCGTCCACCATGCGGTCGACGTCGAGGGCCACGGGCTCCACCGACGGGATGACCGGCGCGTCCGTGGCGGGGACGGGCTCGCTGCCGCGGATCTCGAGCCACAGGTCGTCGTACCGGCCCATCACGGCGAAGAGTCCGCCGACCGCCTGGGCCACCATCGTCGGCAGGTCCGCCGTGCGGGTCCGCGATTCCGCGCGCCGTCGGCCGAGCCACGCCTCCCAGACGGCGAAGCCGTCGACGATCGCGGTCGCCTCGATCCAGAGGTCCGTCTGGTTCTGTCCGGGCGCCGGCCATCGCGGGTCGTCGAGCAGACGATCGAGCAGCCGGGCGGAGAGCGCCGCGGCCCCCGCCAGCGGCTGATGCAGCCGGCGCCCGAAGAGCGCACGGACCAGCGGCGCCAGGACGAGGTTCGTGAGCGTGCCGTCGTAACGGTGGCGCGCGTACACCGGGACCACGAGGTCCGCTTTCTGCTCGAGCACGGGACGGAGCAGGTGCCTGAGCCACTCGGCGCCCGCGGAGGTCACGTCGGCCTCCAGCAGCACGAGTGCGCGCGCGCCGAGCCGCCGCGCGACGGCGAAGGTCAGACGGAGCGCGGCGCCACGCCCGGGCACGCCGTGGAAGGGCACGGCGATGCGCTGGGCGAGCGGTGTCTCGTGACGCGCCCGGACGAGGGGGAGCCCGGCCGCCGCGAGAAGATCCGGCGTCGCGTCCGACGAGCCGGCGTCGGCGTTGATCAGCACGGCGGGAATGCCGGCGAAGTGACGCTCGAGGCCTGTGCGGACGACCTCCACGACTGTCGGCACGGTCGTCGCGTTGTTGTAGGTGAGCACGCCGAGGGCGATCTCGCACGGTGAGGCGCCCTCGAGCTGACGCTCGACCTCGGCCGGGAACGCGGGGGCCTGGAGGCGGTCCGTCATTGCGCGAGGTGGATCATGAGCGCCAGAAAGTCCATCAGGTGGCGCGTGATGAGGAGCGAGCGCCGCACGTGCTCCCGGCCGGCCGCGCCCATCCGGGGGATCAGCTCTGGATTGTTGAGGAGGTGGCGGATCCGGAACGCGGCGCCGTCCACGGAGTGGACCATGTAGCCGGTCACGTCGGGAATGATCTGCTGCGCGAGGCCGCCCGCGTAGCCACCGATCACGGGCTTGCCCTTCCACATCGCCTCGGCGGGGCCGAGTTCGAACCCCGCGCGCACCGACTTCTGCAAGACTATCGTGGCCGCCCGCTGAAGCGCGTTGATCTGACGGTGCGCGTCCGCCGGCAGCTCGAGCACGACGACGTCGGGGTCCTCGCGGGCGGCCTGCAGGAGCTCGTCCCGGATCTCGACCCGCTCGGGCTCGTCGTCGGCCATGCCCGCCAGGACGAGCCTCACGTCGTGGTGCTTCTCCACCAACCGGTAAGCGTTCACGACGCCTATCGGATCGTACCCCGGCGTGAACGGCCCGATCTGGACCAGCAGCGGCTTGTCCGGAACCACGCGGAGCGCAGCCAGGATGTCCGCGACTTCGCGCGGCGACAGCTCCCGGTTCTTCTCGGACAGCGGGTCGATGGACGGCTGGATGACGTACATCGGGATGCCCAGCCGGCACTCGAACCCCGGCAGCGAGAAAACCGCCGCATCATACTGATCGGCGAACCGCCGGAAGAAGGACCAGGCGGCCGGGCGGGCGGCCGAGCAGTCGAAGTGGCACCGCCAGACCCACCGGCCGTCGGTGCGGTGGGTCACCAGGCTCGCGGGCTGGACGTCGTGGACGAGGACGAGGTCGGCGTCGAGCATGAGCTTCTTGGCATTGACCCGGTTCACCTCGACCCAGCGGGCGAGGCCTTCGTCGCTGAGCACACGCTCCGCGCCCTCGAGCGTCGCCTGAAGCGCGCGCGCGGTCGCATAGTAGGGGGAATCGCCCCCCGTGATCTCCCAGCTCGTGTCGACACCCAGGTCGCTGAGGATCGGGACAGCCTCGCGGAGGATCTCGGCCGCGCCGCCGCCCAGCCGCCCGCCGGTGACGTTGAGGAACCGTCGCCCCCGCACGCGGTCGGCCAATTTCAGTATCATGTCCACCGCGCCCTGCGGAGCCACCTGACGGTAGTCGTCGATCCGGCTCACGCCGGCTCCTCCTCCAGCGCCCGATCGACGAGGCTCAAGAGCCGCCCGCGGACCCGCTCCAGCGTCGTCAGGTACGGGTCGACGCGCTGGAACCGCTCCGCGAGCGTCGGCAGCTCGAGCGCCGCCCGGAGCCACTCGGCGAAGTCGCCGGCGCGGCGGCCGCCTCGAGCCCGCGCCTCGACCGTGTGCAGATAGATGGCGCTCGCGTCGGCGGCCGCGAGCCCCGCGCGGAACTCCGCGAGCGTCGTCGCGGCGAGCCCGAGCCCCACCTCGACGATGTGCGAGCGCTGGAAATGGAACGCCCGGTCGAACTCGACGCGGGGGTCGCCGCCGTGCAGCCGCAGGTGGTCCTGGAGAATCGTCACGAGGTGCTCGCGCAGCGCCTCGACGGTCGCGAACGCGAACGGATCCACGACGGCCAGGCGCTCGGCGAGCGTGCGGTCGCCGATCTCGACCGCAGCCCACCGGGCGAAGTCGTTGCCGTACGCCGTCGTGAACGGCCGGTGGCGGAGGAAGTAGCCGAAGGTGTGGAAAAACACGGAGTCGGCCGGCACTTCCGCCAGTCGGTGCATCAGCTCGCGTGCGTCGCGCGCGTGCGAGTCGAGCGTTTGTCGCAGCTCGACGCAACCCACGAAGAGGAACGGGCGCGCGGCCGTACGCATCGTGGGGAGATCGTACCCTGTCGACGGGACCGTGTCAGCCGAGGGCGACGGCGAGGCGCCGGAGCACCGCCTGCATCGCCCTGACATCACGCACGCGGTACTCCGCGACGCTCGGTCCGTCGCCGACCCGGACGGTCAGCGCGCGCCCCTTCAGCGCGGCGAACGCCGCCTCGTCGGTCGCGTCGTCGCCCGCGTAGACGACAACCGGCCTGCCGCGTCGCAGCGTCCGTCCCGCGCGGCGGGCGATCCAGCGGGCGGCCTCGCCCTTGCTCCAGCGGACCCGCGGCACGAAGTCGAAGACCTCACGCCCGGAGATGAGCGCCAGATCCGGCACGCGGCGCAGCACACGCGTCGCGAGGTCCCGCACCGCTCGGCGCCGTGAGAGCGCCACGCGCCGGTAGTGAAGGCTCACCGCGAGCCCCTTGAACTCGACGCGCGAGCCCGGGATCGCCTCGGCCCCGGCGGCGAGCGTGCGCCGCGCCGCGACGATCCGCGCCGCGCGGACCCGCGGATGGCGGAAGGCGAGGCCCCTGCCCTGGATCTCGAGGCCGTGACAGCCACCGTAGATGACGTTGTCGATCGCGACCCTGGCTCGGACATCTGCCAGCGCGCGCCCCGAGAGGATCGCCAGGCGGGCGCGGTCGCTCGCTGCCAGACGCAGGAGGGTGGTCCTCACCGACGGCGCGAGGACCGCCGCCCGCGGCGACGGGACGATCGGGGTCAACGTCCCGTCGTAGTCGAGGATCGCCACGAGACCGGCGCCGCGCGCGAGCTCACGCTCGAGACGCGCGAGGAGACGAGGCGGCACGGTCAGGACGTCTTGACTCCCGGTGTCTCGACCGGGATTCTGGACAGCTCGCTCAGGAGGAGCCCGGCCCAGCGGTAGATGTTGTGCTCGCTCACGACGTAGCGCATCCGTGTCATCCGCGCGTGCCGCTCCTCCTTCGGCATCTCCAGCGCCGTGCGGATCGCCTCGGCGGCGCCAGCGAGGTCATACGGGTTGATGATCAGCGCGTCCCGTAGCTCTTGGGAGGCGCCGGCGAACCGGCTCAAGATGAGCACGCCGTCCTCGTCGTCGCGAACAGAGACGAACTCCTTGGCGACGAGGTTCATGCCGTCGTGGAGCGAGGTGACCATGCAGAAGTCCGCGTGACGGTAGTAGGACCAGATCTCGCGGTGCTCGTGGTGGCGGGCGAGGTACAGGATCGGCCGCCAGCTCACGGTCCCGAGCGCCTCGTTCACCTCGCGGACGGTCTGCTCGACCTCCAGCGCGAGCTCCGCGTAGCGCTTGATCGTGGAGCGGCTCGGCGCGGCGAGCTGCACGAACACGACGCGCCCGCGGTACTCCGGGTAGCGCTCGAAGAACCACCGGAGCGCGCGGAAGCGCTCGGGGAGCCCCTTCGTGTAGTCCACCCGCTCGACGCCGACGCCGAGGAACTCGGCCGAGACCCCGAGCTCGCGCAGGAGCTCCTCGCGCGTGCGCTGGGGCGGATCGTCGACGAACCCGGGCGCGACGCTGATCGGAAAGGGCTTGACGGCGGTCACGCGCTCGCCGCGGGTGACCGTGAAGCGCTCCCAGTCAATCCGCGTCTCGAGCGTTCGATCCACCGTCTCCAGAAAATTGTTGCAGTAGTACTGCGTGTGGAAGCCGACGAGGTCGGCGCCCAGCATCCCGGCGAGCAGCTCCGGCTGCCAGGGGCAGATCGCGAAGGCCTCGGAGTTCGGCCACGGGATGTGCCAGAAGATCGCCACACGGGCGTCGGGCCGCTCCGCCTTGATGAGCGCGGGCAGCGGCGCGAAGTGGTAGTCCTGGATCAGGACGAGCGGCTCCTCGGCGTCGCGGATCTCGTCGAGCAGCGTCTCGGCAAACGTGCGGTTCGCCGCGAGGTAGTGGGCCCAGTCGTCGGGCCGGAACACGGGCCGCGTGTGCACGATGTGGCAGAGCGGCCAGAGCCCCTCGTTCGCGAACCCGTAGTAGTAGCCGTGCTCCTCCTCCTTCGTCAGCCACACCCGGCGCAGCGTGTAGCGCGGGTCGTCCTCCGGCACGCCGAGCCGCCCGCGCGCGTCCGCGGTCTCCCGGTCGGCATCGCCGCTCCCGTGAGCGACCCACACGCCGCCGCACGCGCGCATCATCGGATCCATCGCGGTCACGAGCCCGCTGGCGGGCGTCAGAGTCTGGATCCGCCCGCCCTTCCGCACGTGGCTCACCGGTTCGCGGTTGGACACGACGACGAGCGGCCGGCCGGCGAGGCGGAGGTTGACGAACTGCTTGAGGCGCTCCTCCGTCCAGATGGACTCGCCCACCAGGCGCAGCGCGGCCTCCTGCTCCGCCGCCGCCCGGGCCCGCTGCATGCTCCGCGCGAGCCCCGCCACCTCGCGCGCCAGCGGGCCGAAGACGTTGGCGTCGGGCACGTCGGGTGGCGGCACGTAGCGCCCGGCGCGGAGGCTCTTCGTCCACTCCGACATCTTCGCCATCGGCTGCGTGACGCTGCTCCGCACGACGACCAGCGCGATGAGCGAGACGACGAGCGCCAAAGCGAGGAACCGGAGCGCGTTGCTCCACCAGAGGTTCCACGCCGCGCCCTCCAGGTGCGCGGCGTCGAGGATCACCACGAGCGCGCCCACCGCCCGGTCGTCCCGCGTGAGGGGCGTCGCGTACACGTACGCCCGCCGGACACCCACGACGCGAAAGCCCTGGCTCACGACGTCGTTGGCGACCGCGTCGGTCACTTCGGGGAGCGACGGTGGGAGGGACGGCGCGATGTCGGGCGTCGCGACCATCAGGCCGGCGAACCGGTCGTACACCGCGATCCCGCGCCGCGCCGTCCCGAACTTCTTCAATATTCGCTCGACGCCCGCCGTCGAGTCGCGCGCCACCTGGGGCTCGATCGCCTCCTTGAGCCCCTCGCCCACGAGGACCGCGCGGCGCTTCAGGTCGTCGACGAGCCGCTCGCGCTCCTCGCGGATCTGCAGGAACGCGAACCCCCCGATGACGATCAGCACCGAGAGCCAGATGGCCCCGACCAGACGAATCGTGAGTTTCATGACGGTCGTTGCGTTCTCACCTCGGCTTGAGCCTCAGGTCCTCGTACGGCGCGGAGTAGGCGTGGTTGGTGATGAGCGTCAGGCCCGACTCCTCCACGCGTGGCCCGTGGCCATTGATGAAGGCGAGCTCCCAGATCGGCGCGACCATCGCCTTCTCGTGCATGAGCTGCTGGATCCGCTGGAGCGTCGCCTCGCGCTTCTTCCGGTCCATCTCGCTCGCCTGCTCGCGGAAGAGCCCGTCGACGTCGGCATAGCTGCCGTAGACGTAGGCGCCGGCGGCGGCGACGAACGCCTCGAGGCGCGTCGCCGTGTTCCCGAAAGCCCCGGAGCCGCTCTGGATGATGTTCCGGAGCTTCCTCTCCCGGTACTGGGCGAAGAACGCCGCGCGCTCGAGCGGCCGGAGCTGGGCCCGGATGCCGACCGCCTTCAGGTAATTCACGACGGCCTCCGCGAGGTTGGCGTAGGACACGTCGCAGTAGTAGTCACCGGCGTCGAAGCCGTTCGGGTAGCCGGCCTCGGCGAGGAGCTGCCGGGCCCTGGCCGGATCGTACGCGTACGCGGGCGGCTGCCAGAAGAAGTCGAAGCTCGAGGGAATGATGCTGTGGTTGATCTTCGAGAAGCCCAGGGTCTCGGCCTGGTTGATCGCCGCTCGGTCGATCGCCAGGTTGACGGCCAGGCGCACTCGCCGGTCGTGCCACGGCGACTTCGCATCCCACTGATCGACGAAGACGAGCCAGAAGGTGGCGGGCGGGTAGTTGGGCTTGAGCGTGAGCCCGGGCGTCCGCTGGAGCTCCTCGGCCAGGGCGCCGCGGATCGAGTAGACGATGTCGGCCTCGCCGCGCTTGAGCATCGCCAGGCGCGTCGACTCGTCCGGCACCGCCTTGAACACCAGGCGCTTCACGCTCGGGGTCTTGCGCCAGTACTGCTCGTAGGCTTCGAGCACCAGCTCCACGCCCGGCGTGAAGGAGACGAACCGGTACGGGCCAGCTCCCACCGGGGCCTTCTTGAAGCCGTCGTCGCCGACTTTCTCGACGTACTTCTTCGGCACGATCCAGCCGGCCCCGGTCGCCGGGGTCCCGTAGAAGGTCATGAAGTCGGGCCACGGCTGCTTGAAACGGACGCGCACGCGCTGGGGGTCGATCACCTCGACGGCGGCGATGCGCTCCCTGAAGGAGGAGGCGGCCGTGCCGCGGTAGCGCTCGAGGGAGAACTTGACGTCCTCGGCGGTCACGGGGTCGCCGGTGTGGAACCTGACGCCCTTGCGCAGGACGAACTCGTAGACGAGCCCGTCGGGCGAGGCGCTCCACGACTCGGCGAGACTGGGCGCCATCGGGTTGCCGGGCATCGGCTTCACCAGCGCGTCGTGGAGCGCGTAGAGCACCATGAAGGGCGTGATGATCCCCGCGGTCTCGGCGGGGTCGAACCACGTCGGGGCGAGCGAGATGTGGACGCTCCACGTCAGCTGCCCCTCGGGCGCGGCGCGGGACGACGTGGGCGTGCCGAGCCCCACGCACACGAGCAGCGTCACGACGACGGCGCGAGCCAGCCTGCCCTCGAACGGCGTCGATCGGCCCATGGTCATTCCTCCCGTGTCGCGAACGGAAGAACGATGCCAGAGGAAAGCTGAAGGGGACCCGAGCGCAGTGTGATTATCGGCGAATCGACCGGCTTGTCAACCGGCCAGCGCGGCGCCCCGCGTTGCTGGAACCACCCGCGTGTGCTAGGGTCCGGTCAACCAGGAGGATTTCCATGAGGCGCCGGACGCTTTCCCTCGCTCTCCTCGCCGTCATCGCCACCGCGAGCGTTGCCGTCGCGGAAGTGTGCCTGTCCCCCTACGTGAAGCGCCTGGCGGCGCCCGAGAAGTACCTCTACGTCTACTCGGTCGATGCCGACGCCAAGGACAACGATTTCCTCGCCGTCATCGACGTCAACCTCGCCTCGCCCGGCTACGGGCGCGTCATCAACACGGTGGATCTCGGCTCGGCGGGCAACGAGCCGCACCACATGGGCTTCACCGACGACCGGACCAAGATCTGGGCGGGGACCCTGCTCTCCAAACGGCTCTTCATCCTGGAGGTCGCCGCCGATCCCGCCAAGCCGAGGATCGTCAAGACCATCGACGACGTCAGCGCGCTGACCGGGTTGCACGGGCCCCACACGTACTACGCGCTGCCCGGGCGCATGCTCCTCACGTTTCTGTCCTCCGCCGACGGGGCTCCACCGGGAGGCCTGGCCGAGTTCACGAACGACGGCCAGCTCATCCGGGTGTTCAAGAACCCGGACAACGCGCCCTACGCGTACGACGTCGCCGTGAAGCCCGAGATCAACCGCATGATCACCTCGAGCTTCACGCCGCTCCGCAACTACATGAAGCCGCTCGCGCAGTGGGACATGAAGGATGGCGGCAACACGATGCTCGTCTGGGACTTCAAGGAGCGCAAGGTGATCCAGACGCTCGTCACCGACCCGGTCCCGCTCGAGGTGCGCTGGAGCCTCAAGCCGGGGGCGACGCACGGCTGGACCAACTCGGCGCTCGGCGACTCGATCTGGTTCTTCGCGCAGACGAAGGCAGGGAGCTTCACGGCGAAGAAGGCGGCGGACCTCGGCAAGGGGTGCCTGCCCGCGGATCTCCGCCAGTCGCCGGACGACCGCTACCTCTACGTCTCCTGCTTCATGCGGAGCGAGATCCAGGCGTGGGACGTGGCGCGCCCCGACCGGCCCCGGCTCCACGACACCGTGGTTCCCGGCGTGTCGCCGAACATGATGCACGTGACGATGGACGGCAAGCGCATGTACGTCACGAACTCGCTCCTCTCGACGATGGACTACTCCGGAAACTTCTGGGTTCGGCTCGTCCACATCGGCCCGGACGGTCGGCTCAAGATGGATCCGTTCTTCGACGTGGACTTCACGAAGCTCCCGACGGGGCCGGCGCGGGCGCACGACATGCTCCTGTACTGACGCATGCGCGGCGGGCGCCAGCTCGCCAGCCTCGTCCTGGTCGCGGCGCTGCTGCTCGCGGCGGCGCCCCGTCCTGCGCGCGCTCACGACGCTCCCCAGCGCGCCGGCGCAGCGCGCCTCCTCTCGACCCACCCGAGCCTCGGCGTCATTGGCAGAGCCCCGCGATTCACCCTCGGCGATCCGGAGGGCCGCCCGGTGAGCCTCACGGACCTCGCGGGACGCATCGTCCTGCTCGCGTTCATCTACACCTCGTGCCCGTCCGCGTGTCCCCTCGTCACCCAGCGAATGGCCGTGCTGCAGCGGCGGCTGACCGCGGCGGGGCTCTTTCCCTCGCGCGTCAACTTCGTCTCGGTCACGGTCGATCCCGACCGGGACACCACCGAGACCCTGGCGCGCTACGCGAAGGGATTCGGCGCCGACCCGCGCGGCTGGAAGTTCCTTCGGGACGCGAGCGACGCCCTGCGACCGATGCTCGCGGCGTGGGACGAGTGGACGAAGCCCCTACCGGCCGGCGAGATCGATCACCCTGCACGCCTCTACCTGATCGATGGAGCGGGCCGCGTCCGCGAGATCTATAGCCTCTCCCTCTTCGACGAGCGCCAGGCCTTCCTCGACATCCGAGCCCTGCTCGTCCAGCCGGGTCCCTGAGCGTTAAGCGCGCTTCGAGCGCCGGCTCCGCCGGCGCAACGATCCCTGGTTCGAGCGGCGGCTTTGCCGCCGCAACCGATCCTATGGGGGAGGCCTCGGAGGGGGCCTCGACGGCCCCCTCCGATTGACTAGATGCGGCGGATCGCCTCGATCTGCCGCTGCACGTACGCCTCGGCGCGGCGTCGCTTCACGTCCTCGGGCGGCTCCGGCGGGTCCCACACGGTTCGCATCCGGAACCCGTAGCGTCGGGCGTCCTCCGCGAATGACGCCGGGAGCTCCGCCGGCAGCTCGACGCCGTTCATGACCGCCCACGCGGCGGTCCACGCGCGCGCGACGTTGGACAGGTCGTAGCCTCCACCGCCGAGCGCCACGAGCCGGGGTGCCTGCTCGACGATGCGCGCGACCGCGCGCGTGAACCCCTGGACGTCCAGCGCGAGGTGCGTGAGCGGGTCGGTGCGGTGGGAGTCGATCCCGAGCTGGGCGACGACGACGTCGGGCTTGAACGCGCCGAGCAGCGGTGGCACGACCTCCTCGAACGCCGCGAGATAGACGGACGAGTCGGTGAACGGCTCGAGCGGGAGATTCACGGAGTAGCCGACGGCCTCGCCCCCGCCCGCCTCCTCGACGAAGCCGGTACCCGGGAAGAGATAGTCGCCGCGCTCGTGCGTCGAGATGGTCATGACCTCCGGGTCCGCGTAGAAGGCGTGCTGGACGCCGTCGCCGTGGTGGGCGTCGATGTCCACGTAGAGGACGCGGAGGCCGCGCGCCTTGAGGTAGAGGATCGCGAGGACCGCGTCGTTGACGTAGCAGAACCCCGACGCGCGCCCGGGCAGCGCGTGGTGGAGGCCGCCGGCGAAGTGGAAGGCGCGCGTCGCCTGGCCGCTCGCGACCAGCTCGGCGGCCAGCAGCGAGCCGCCGGCGCAGAGCCGCGCGGCGTCCCAGAGCCCGGGGAACACCGGGTTGTCGCCCGGGCCGAGGCCACAGCGCGCGGCGTGCGGCGGCGGGACGCCGCCGTTCGCCGCCTTGAGCACGTCGAGGTAGTCCTTCGTGTGCCAGCGCGCGATCGCGCTCTCGATCGCGGGGTCGGGGGCGTGCGCGCTCGCGTTCGGCAGCGTCGTGAGGCCGTACGCCTCCATGAGCCGCCACGTGAGGCCGAGTCGCTCCATCCTGAGCGGGTGCTCCGGCCCGTAGTCGAAGCGCGTGTACGCGTCCGAGTGGACGAGCGCGGTCTTGATCATGCGCGCCGCCGCCACGGCCCGGACTTGCCGCCCGACTTCTCGACGAGCTGGACCTTCGTGATCGTCACGCCCTTCTCGACCGCCTTGACCATGTCGTACACGGTCAGCGCCGCCACGCTCACCGCGGTGAGCGCCTCCATCTCCACGCCCGTCTTGTCCACGGTCCTCACGCGCGCCTCGACGGCGAGCTCCCCGCGGCGGAGGTCGTCGGAGAAGGTCACGTCCACGCCGGTGATGCGCAGCGGATGACAGAGCGGGATGAGCTGGGGCGTGCGCTTGGCCGCCAGGATGCCGGCCGTGCGGGCGACGCCGAGCACGTCGCCCTTGGGCGCGTTGCCGCGACGGATCACCCGCAGGGTCGCGGGCGCCATCTTGAGGACGGCGCGGGCCACCGCTTCGCGGACGGTCTCACGCTTGTCGGAGACGTCCACCATGCGCGCGGCGCCCTCCGGGGAAAGGTGGGAGAGGCCGCGCGACGCGCCCGCGCGGGACTTCGTCAGGCCGTGACGCCGGAACGAGCGTGCCGGATGATGGCCTCCATCCGGTCTTTGGCCATCAGCTTCAGCTTCTTCAGCTCGCTCATTCGCCATTGCTGGTCCGCCGAGAGCGGGCCGGTGCGCCTGAGCGCCTCGAGCTCCTGGTCGTGGGCCTGGTGCTCGCTGCGGAGGCGCCGGAATTCCTCGTTCTCGGCAGTCAGTCGCTCGATGAGAGTCTCCTGGTCCATGCGAGGCCTCCTTGGGTGGGAGGGTTCGCAACTCATGGATCCTGCCCGCTTCTTATAGCTCCGGAAGGCTTGCAGTGTCAAGCAAAGGCGTGTCCGGGGCCGCCCGGGCTCCCGGCCAGACCGATCAGATGGGCCGCGCTCGCCTTGAAGACCGCGGTGATCGGGAGCCCTTCCGCGAGGCCGAGGTCGGCGACGGAGCGCGCCGTGACGCTGGCGACGAGCGGGAAGCCGACGTCCACGACGATGCGGGTCGCCGGCGTGGACGGTACCAGGTGCCTGATCGTCCCCGTGAGGTGGTTGCGCGCGCTCGACAGGGGCGCGTGCTCCGTGGGAAGCATGAGCGTCACATCCTCGGGACGGATGCCGAGCCTCACCAGCTCGCCGGGCCGCGCCGGGGCGGCGACCTCGAGCTTGCGCCCCGCCACCTCCACCACCGTGACGCCGCCGTCACGCGCGAGCACCCGACCCGTCACGATCGTCTCGACGCCGACGAAGCGCGCGACCTCCTCGGACGCTGGCGCGTGGAACACGCGCGCCGTCTCGTCGAGCTGGAGGATCCGCCCCCGCATCAGGACCGCCACACGGTCGGCGAGGGCCTGGGCCTCGCCGCGGTCGTGGGAGACGAGGATCGTCGTCACGCGGTCGCCGCGCAGGATCGCGGCGAGGTCGGGCAGGAGCGTGCCCCGCGAGGGCTCGTCGAGCCCCGCGAAGGGCTCGTCGAGCAACAAGAGATCCGGCTCGACCACGAGCGCCCGCGCGAGCGCGACGCGCTGCGCCTCACCGCTCGAGAGCGTCCGCGCGCGTCGGTCGCGCAGCGGCGCGATGTTGAGCCGCTCGAGCCAGCGACCGACCCGCGCCTCGCAAAGGTCGGCACCCACGCCGCGGAAGGCCAGGCCGAGCGCCGCGTTCTCGGCGACCGTCATGTCGGCGAGCAGCGGCTGCTGGAACACCATCGCCATCCTGCGCCGCTCGGCGAGCGCGTGTGCCGCGTCCACCACGCGCTGGCGGAAGCTCACCCGGCCCGTGGTCGGCCGCTCGAGCAGCCCGGCCACGCGCAGGAGCGTGGACTTGCCGCTCCCGTTCGGCCCGATCACCGCGAGCACCTCGCCCTCGGCGACCTCGAGAGCCCCGACGTCGAGGACGTCGGCCCCGCCGTAGCTGACGCGCACGTTCGAGAGCGCCAGGACGGGGGGCGCCATCAGGCAGGCAGTACGTGGATCGAGCCCCGGTGGATCGAGAGCTGCCAGTGCCGGTCGCGGTCGATCTCGAGGATCTCGTACACGAGGTGCGGCACCTCGACCTCGAGATCGAAGTCGCCCTGCGCGGGCGCGCCCGGCGCGTCGAGGCGGAGCCGGAGGGTCCACACGGTGCCGAAGTCCGCCTCGCCGACGAGCCGGCCGGACATGAGGTTCATGTGGTGCTGCGGGTCGGGCGCGCCGCGATCCTTCCGGATGAGCCGCACGTACTCGGGGCGGATGAAGAACGCGATCGGGCTGTCGGGCGGCGGCAGGTAGGAGCGCGTCGGCGAGTTCACCGCCTCGAGCGTCTGGCCGCGCCAGCCGATCTGGATGCGCTCTGGCGTCGCCTTCACGACGGTGCCGCGCAGCACGTTGGCGAGGCCCATGATGCGCGCGACCGCCTCCGACGCGGGCTGCCACAAGAGCTCGGCGCGCGGCGCCGACTGGATGACGCGCCCGGACTCGTACACCACGATGCGATCGGCGAGCCGGTACGCCTCGGTGAAGTCGTGCGTGACGACGACGGCCGCAGTTTCAAACCCTCGCAGCGTCTCGCGCAGCTCGTCGCGCAGCGTCCGCCGGAGCGGCACGTCGAGCGCCGAGAGCGGCTCGTCGAGCAGGAGGAGGGCCGGATCGATCGCGAGCGCCCGCCCGAGCGCAACCCGCTGGCGCTGGCCGCCCGAGAGCTCGCGCGGGTAGCGAAGCTCCAGGCCGCCGAGCCCGAGGCGCTCGATCACTTCGGCGCTTCGGCGGAGGCGCTCGGCGCGGGGACGGTCGCGCAGCCCGAAGGCGACATTCTCCTCGACGGTGAGGTGCGGGAAGAGCGCGTAGCCCTGAAAGACGTAGCCGATCCGCCGCTGCTGGGGCGGGAGGTCGATCGAGGCGGCCGCGTCGAAGAACACACGATCGTCCACCACGATGCGCCCCGCGTCCGGGCGGATCAGCCCCGCGAGGCACTGGAGGGTCAGCGTCTTGCCGGCGCCCGACGGCCCGAAGAGCCCCACGACGGACTTCTCGGCACGCCAGCTCACGTCGAGCGTGAACCCGGGATACCTTTTGACGATCTCGACGGAGACCACCGCTAGTAGCGAAGCCGCGCCAGCCGGCTCAGGCCGAAGAGCAGCACCACGACGACGGCGACGGCGATCAGCGCGAGCGCGTTCGCCTCGCCCATCTGCGCGGCCTGCACGCGGTCGTAGATCGCCAGCGGCAGGGTTTGCGTCCGGCCCGGGATGTTCCCCGCCACCATCAGTGTGATCCCGAACTCGCCGAGCGCCCGGCAGAACGCCAGCACAGCCCCGGCCAGAACGGACCGCCAGGCCAGCGGCAGCGTCACGCTCCAGAAGACCGACCACTCGGAGCGCCCGAGCGTGCGGGCGGCCTGCTCCAGCTGCCGATCCACGGTCTCGAAGCCCGCCTGCGCCGACTTGATCACAAGGGCGATCGAGCCGACGCACGCCGCGAGCACGGCGGCGCCCCACGTGAAGGCGAACTCGACGCCGACCGCGGCCAGTGCCCGCCCGACGGGGCCGCGGCTTCCGATCACCACGAGCAGGTAGTAGCCGAGCACCGTGGGCGGGAGCACCAGCGGGAGGACGACCATGGCCTCGAGGACGTTCCGTCCGGGGAAGCGCTTGCGGGCGAGCAGGAGGGCGGTGGGAACGCCAGCGAGCAGCGTGAGCGCCGTCGCCGTGAGCGCGACGCGCAGGGAGAGCCAGACGGGGAACCAGTCCATCGTCCGCTCAAAACTCGCCGGGCAAGAGGAACCCGTAGCGCTTCATGATCGGGCGCCCGTCCGGCCCGTTCACGAACTGGATGAACGCGAGCCCCAGCTCGGGCCGGGGACTGCGGCGCACGACCGCGGTCGCCTGATTGAGCGGCGCGTGCAGGCGCGGGTCGATCGGCACCCAGTCGATCTCGGGGACGGTCGCGACCGACAATGCCACGATCCCGGCCTCCGCGGCCCCGGTCTGGAGGAACTGGAGCGTGTGCCGGATGTTCTCGCCGTAGACGAGCTTGGGCCTGACCGCGTCCCAGACGCCCGCCTTCCTCAAGGCCTCCTCGGCCGCCTTGCCGTACGGCGCGTGGGCCGGATTGGCGATCGCCACGTGCCGGACGTTCGGACCGGTCAGGTCCCGCAGCTCCGTGAGCTTCCAGCCGATCGCTCTCGCGGTGGCGAGGACGATCCGGCCCTGAGCGTAGAGCGCCCGCGTCTCGCCGAGGAGCACGCGCTCTGCCACGAGGCGATCCACGAAGGCTTGGTCGGCGGCGAAGAAGACGTCGGCGGGGCCGCCGTGCTCGATCTGCTGGGCGAGCTGGCCCGTCGAGCCGAGCACCAGCGTGACCCGCACGCCGAGCGCCTTCTCGAAGCGCGGCACGATCTCCTTGAACGCGAACACGAGGTCAGCGGCGGCGAAGACAGTCAGGGGCGGAGGCTCCGCAGCGCGCGCGGGGCCGGACCCGAGGGCGAGCCACGCGAGCGCGACTGCCGGGAGCAGCGGGCACCGCATCACGCCCTCATCTTACAGGCGAACCGTCACCGTACGCTGGCCGAGCAGGAAGATCGTGGCTGGCTGCACCAGCGGAATGGACGACCGCGAAGAATCGTCGTTGAGGGCAGGGTCGCCGACGGCTCGGCACCGGTCTGAGCGCCGCCGAGGGGCACTCCTCCTCCTGGCGGCTTGACTCTGGCTCCGGGGGACGCGATCTTGGCTCGGGACAAGGGGGAAGGAGGAGAGGTTGGCAGCTGCGAAGGGGCGAATGACGGCGTCGTCGATCACCCCGTGTGGGTCTTCTGACGCGAGGCGGGTGGACGTTCTCACGCGATTGATGGTCGCGTGCGTCGTCGCCGGCCTGCTGTCGTCGACGCCACAGTGCGTTCATGGCCAGACGAGGCGTCCCGAGAGTCCGAAAACGCCGCCGGTGGCGCCGCTCCGGCCACCGAGCGAGGCGTCGATCCCCGACGGTCCGCTCGGTGAGGCGATCCGCCAGGGGGAACGAATCCTGACCCACACGCCCGTGTACGCCAAGGCGTACGTCGGCGCCCGCGTGCACTGCACGAGCTGCCACCTCGACCGCGGACGGCAGGCCTGGGCCGCCCCATGGGCGGGCATCTGGGGGCTCTTCCCCGAGTATTCCAGCCGCAGCGCCAGAGTCGAGGATCTCGAGGATCGGATCAACGACTGCTTCGAGCGCTCCATGAACGGCAAGCCTCTGCCGCGGGACGGTGAAGAGATGCGCGCGGTGCTGGCGTACATATCGTGGCTGTCCCGCGGCGTGCCGACGGGCACGGCCGTCGCGGGGCGCGGATTCCTCCGCATCAAGCCCCTCCGCGAGCCGGATCGGACGAAGGGCAAGGAGGTCTATGCGGCAAAGTGCGCGGCGTGCCACCGCCGCGACGGGCAGGGGATCACGAGCCCGAACGGCGAGCCCGTCTTTCCACCGCTCTGGGGCCCGCACTCGTTCAACATCGGGGCGGGGATGGCGCGCCTGGACACCGCGGCCGCGTTCGTCAAGGCTAAGATGCCGCTGGGACAGGGCGAGACGCTGACCGATCAAGAGGCTTACGATGTCGCCGCGTATTTCACCCGCGAGCCGCGGCCTGACTTTGCCGGCAAGGACCGGGACTGGCCGAAGGGCAACAAGCCCGCGGATGCCCGGTACTGACGTGAAGGAGACAGAGGGGGGTGAACCATGAATGAGCTTGAGGGCCTTAAGCACCGCCTCGACCGGCTGGAGCGGGAGAACCGGTGGCTGAAGCGATTGGGGACTTTCGTACTCGTTGGTGCCACTGCGCTCGCGCTCATGGGACAGCAGCGTGGCCCCGCCCCGGTTGTGGAGGCTCAGAGGTTTCTCATAAACGATCCGGCGAGCGGAAAGGCTCGTGCCGCTCTAAGCCTGCTTCAAGATGGCTCGGTGGGCCTCAGCCTTATTTCTGTGGATGGGAAGTCGCTCTCGTTGAGCGCCGACGCCGGCGGGAACATGGGACTGAGTCTCGTCGATAGCAATAGGACACTCCGAGCAGAGCTATTCGCCGGCGCTGACGGCTCTCCAGCACTCATCCTTCACGACCGAAGTGGCAAGGTTATCTGGAAGGCGCCGTAGATCACCCAGCGGACCGCGCGGCGTCGCCACCGGACCCCGTCCGAGCGCCGGTCGTCGTGTAGGGACTCAGCTCGTGAGCGCCCGCACGCGCGCGCGCTCGGCGGCGACGTAGGCGAGCAGATCCCGTCCGGCCGGTCCCGCTACCTGGACGAGGCCGAGATCCAGCTCGGTGGCGAGATATTGCAGGCACAGCATGTCGCCGTCGGTCGCGTAGCAGGGACCCACGCCGCTCCAGAAGAAGCCGTCCGACTCGGCCACCGCGCAGAGCGCGGGCGTGCCGGGTTGAGCGAGCGGGAGGAAGAGGTAGACGACCTCGACGCCGCCGGTTTCGCAGAGATCCCGCCGGGCGCGACGGATCTCCGCCGCGGTGTCGGCGCCCGCGACCTGCACGTGAATCTCCCCGTAGCCCCATGAGCGGTCGAGGGTTGCCGTGACGCGTCCCTGCCCGGTCGGCTCGGCCGGGACGCCGAAGTCGGCGGGCGCCGCGAGCGCCTTGTAGAGACCTTCCAGGACGGCGCGGTGCTGCGGCGGGGCGTGCACGCGCGTCCGCCGTGGGGCTGTCATGTACTTGAAGTACAGCATCGTGCTGACCCGCTGGGGCAGCGGCTCCGCGGCGATCTCCTTGAACGTGGTCGACCGTGGCATCTGCCCGAGCGCCACGCCGCAGAGATGCGCGCCGATGGACTCCTCCATCCGCTGACTGAACACGTGCGTGGTGACGGGATAGCCGACGATGCCCGCGAGGCCGATCCGTCGCGCTTCCTCCTCCGCGAACGTCCGCAGCCGCTCCAGCAGGTGACGGCCGCGGTGGGCGGGCGCCACGACGGCCTGGCCGCTCTCGGCGAGCGGACCGAGGTCCGGTCGTTCCAGTGCGAGATGTCCGACGACCGCGTCCGCCTCGTCGACGGCGATGATGGACACGAGCTGGCCCGTCTCGTTGAGGTGAACGATCCGCTGCGGGTAGTAGAGGTCGGCGTTCCCGTAGCTGTAGCCGTAGCAGCGGTAGACGCACTGCGAGACGGCCAAAGCGTCGCCGGGCCGCAAGCGGCGGATGTCATACATCTGCGGCGGCGCGAGCGGCTCCTCGTCGTGGAAGGGCGTCAGCTCAGGGGCGGACAGCTGCCGCGTGACGTCGGGGTGCGGGCGCCGCTTGATGAGCGACAGCTCCATGCCGTCCTTGCCGAGGCTGGACCAGTGCGCTTCGTCCACGGCCTGGCCAATACGCTCCCAGTCCCGGCCGCGCACCGGCGGCAGGATCGTCTCGGCGGCCGCCGCCGCGGCGCTCGTCGGGTCGAAGGGCGCACCCCGCTCGCGGATCGCTAGCGTCAACGCGGAGGGCGTCACGACACCGCCCAGTGCGAGCGCGTCGACCTCGCCCGGCGCCAGCGCATTCTGCACGATGTCGGCGCAGGCGGTCGTCACCGCGTCCACCAGTGCGTCGAGCTCGGTCGGTGCGAGCCCCGCCAGCGTCGCCAACGCTCGCGCATAGGCGCGCGCGAGGACGATCGCATCGGGATGACTCGGCAACGTCAGCTCACTGCGAAAGTCGGCCCCATTCATGAGAGGTTGGCGGCTGCGAAAGGACTCTGGGAATTCCTACGCTCGTTCCTACCCGGCCCGCCGCTGCTGGATCGAGGTGAGCGCCCAGTTGACGAGGAAGACGAGGGCCAGCAGGAGGAGCGAGAGCGCGATCGCCACGTCAAAGTCCCCCTTGCTGGTCTCGAGCACCATCGCGGTCGTGAGCGTGCGCGTCTGCCCTTTGATGTTGCCGCCCACCATCATCGAGGCGCCGATCTCGGAGATGACGCCACCGAACCCCGCCATGACGGCAGCCAGCATCGGTAGCCGCGCCTCGCGGAGCACCGTCCAGACCATCTGGACGCGCGACGCGCCGAGCGCCAGGAGCTGGAGGCGGAACTCCCGCGGCACCTGCTGGACGGCGGCGAGCGTGATCCCGGTGACGATCGGCGAGGCAATGACGGCCTGCGCCACGACGATCGCCGCGGGCGTGTAGAGAATCTCGAGGCTGCCCAGCGGCCCGCTCCGCCAGAGCACGATCGTGACGAAGAGGCCGACGACGACCGGCGGCAGCCCCATCCCCGAGTTCACGGCGCTCACGACGAGCCCGCGCCCCGGGAAGCGCGTGAGGGCGAGCGCCGTCCCGGCGGGAATGCCGATCAGCAACGAGATCAGCGTCGCGCTCCCCGAAACCTCGAGCGAGAGCCAGAGGATCGACCAGATCTCGCCGTCGCCCTCCACGAGCAACCCGAGCGCCTGTCGCACCCCGTCGAGCAGCAGGGTCATGACGTCACGTCTCCCTCCCGCTTGCCGGCGATCGGGACGAACAGCGGCTGGCCGTACCGGTCGACGCCGAAGGTCCTGATGATCTGCTGGACCTCGGGCGAGACCATGAAGTCGGCGAACGCCTTGCCGCCCGCGGTGTTGACGCGGGGCCCGTTCGCGGGATTGACCTCCATCACCGAGTAGATGTTGCGCAGCGCCCGGTCGCCCTCGACCACGATCCTGAGCGCGACGCGCTTGCCGAAGGCGAGCCGCGTCGCGCGGTCGGTCAACGTGTACGCGCGGCGGTCGTCGGCGAGGCCGAGCGTCGCGCCCATGCCCTGGCCCGACTCGATGTACCAGGGCGCGGCGGGCACGACACCCGCCTGCTTCCAGAGCGCGAGCTCGAGCGCGTGGGTCCCGGACTTGTCGCCGCGCGAGACGAACCGAGCCCCCGCACCCGCGATCCGCCTGAGCGCCGCGACCACGCTCCGCTCGCCGGCGATCCTCGCGGGGTCAGCTTCGGGCCCGACGATCACGAAGTCGTTGTACATGACGAGCCGGCGGTTTGTCATCCTGCCGTCGGCGAGGTACTGCGTCTCCAGCGACGGCGCGTGGCAGAGCGTCACGTCCGCCTCACCACGCGCGGCCAGCGCGAGCGCCTGGCCCGTGCCGACCGAGATCGTCTTGACCGTGTAGCCCGTCCGGCGCTCGAAGATCGGCACCAGCACGTCGAGGAGCCCGGAGTCCTGCGTGGACGTCGTCGTGGACAGGATGACGACGCTCGACTGCGCGCCCGCCGGCGGGGCGAGCGACACCACGAGGGCGGCGATCAGCAGGTACCCGAGCATCACGGCTCTCTCCCGTGCTGCAGTGTAGCGCACGATATATACTCTGCGGGAATCGCGGCTGTCCCGCCGAACCCCAAGGGACCAGGAGGGAACTTCCATGGCTGAGGAACGCAAGGGCGTCGTCACCTTCAAGGGCACCCCCCTCACCCTCGTCGGCCCGGAGATCAAGCCCGGGCAGCCCGCACCCGATGTCACCGCGGTGGACACGAGCCTCCAGGCCGTGCGCCTGAGCGACGCGAAGGGCAAGGTGCTCCTCCTGAGCTCCGTGCCGTCGCTCGACACCCCCGTGTGCGACACCGAGACGCGGCGGTTCAACCAGGAGGCGGGCAAGCTCGGGCCCGGGATCGAGGTGTGGACGATCAGCATGGACCTGCCGTTCGCCCAGAAGCGTTGGTGCGGCGCCGCCGGGGTCAGCAGCGTGAAGACCCTGTCCGACTTCCGCGACCGCGCCTTCGGGCAGCGCTACGGCGTGGCGATCAAGGACGGGCCGCTCGCCGGCCTCAACGCCCGCGCCGTGTTCGTCGTCGGCAAGGACGGCACGGTCAAGCACGTCGAGTACGTCAAGGAGATCGGGTCCGAGCCGAACTACAACGCGGCGCTCGCCGCCGCGAAGGCGGCCGCGGGCTAGGATCGCGCCGCTGCCGCGACGCACGCGGGAAGGAGGCAGGACATGGCCAGGATCCTGTACGTGGGGACTTCGGGCACCGACGACCCGACGCGCGCCGGCTTCCCCTTCAACTTCGCGCTCGGCGCGGTCGAGGCGGGCCACCAGCCGGAGATCTTCATCGCCGGCGAGGCCGCCTATCTCGTGAAGGAGACCGTCGCGGTGTCCGTGCAACCGGTCGGCATGCCACCCCTCACCGAGATGATCCGCAAGGTCGTCGAGCACCGAGTGCCCGTCTGGGTCTGAGGCCGCTGCTCGGTGGCCCGTGGGGTCACGGAGCAGGACCTCAAGTCCATGAACGCGCAGTTCGTCACGCCGAAGATCTTCGCCGAGAAGGTGGCGGCGGCCGACAAAGTCGTCTCGACCTAGGATGAAGGTCGTCGTCTTCCGCGATGCGGCGGAGCTCGCCGAAGCGGCGGCGACACTGTTCCGCGAGCGCCTCACCGCCAGGCCCGACCTCGCCATGGCGATGCCGGCGGGGCGCACGCCGCGACGCATGTACGCGCGCTTGCGCGACTGGCAGGCGCGAGAGCCGGTCGACTACGGTCGCATGCGCGTCTTCTCTATCGACGAGCTCTGCCCGCCCGCGCCCGCCGACGGGTACTTCTGGCGACAGGTGCGGAGCGAATTCCTGTCCTGGGCGGGCGTGCCGACCGAGCGCTGCCACCCGTTCGACGTCGGCGCGCCCGACCTCGAGGCGATGTGCCGCGAGTACGAGGAGGCGCTCAAGCGCGCGGGCGGCCTCGACCTCGTCATGATGGGGCTCGGGCCGAACGCGCACATCGCCTCGAACGAGCCGGGGAGCGAGTTCGATTCGCCGACGCGCCTCGTGCGCCTCACCCCTGGGACCGTGAGCTACATCCTCACCGACGAGGTCGTCCAGGGCCCGGTCAGCGACCGGGCGGTGACGCTCGGCGTCGGGACGATCCGTGGCGCCCGCGAGGTCGTCGTGCTCGTCAGCGGCTCCGCCAAGCGCGCGCCGCTCGCACGGCTCCTCGACGGCGCCGTCGATCCGGCGGTGCCGGCCTCAGCGCTCCGCCTGCACCCTCGGTGCACGATTCTCGCGGACGCGGAGGCTCACCCGTGAGCGTTGATCACGAGAGGTCGACCCAGACGGTCTTGACCTCCGTGTAGTGATCGAGCCCGACCGAGCCCATCTCACGGCCGAAGCCGGACTCCCTGAAGCCGCCGAAGGGCAACGCCGCGTCATAGAGGTTGTAGGCGTTCACCCACACCGTGCCCGCGCGGATCGCGCGCGCGGCCTTGAGGGCCTTGGCGACGTCGCGCGTCCACACCGCCGCCGCGAGCCCGTACGTGGTCTCGTTGCCCTCCGCGATGCCCGCCTCGACGGACTTGAAGGGGATGACGGAGAGCACCGGGCCGAAGATCTCCTCGCGCGCGATCCTCATCGTGTTCGTGACGCCGTCGAAGATCGTGGGCTCGACGAAGTAGCCCTTCCCGCCGCCCACGTTCGCCCGGCCGCCGCCCGCCACCAGGCGCGCGCCCTCTTTCTTGCCGGTCTCGATGTAGCCGAGCACCGTCTCCATCTGCGCCTTGGACACGACGGGCCCCATGCGGGTGGCGCGATCCATCGGGTCGCCCACCTTGAGGCCCTTGACCTTCTCGGTGAGCTGCGCGACGAACACGTTGTGGATCTTCTCCTCGACGAAGAGCCGCGAGCCGGCAGCGCAGACCTCGCCCTTGTTGTAGAAGATGCCGGTCATCGCCCCCTTCACCGCGGCGTCCATGTCGGCGTCGGCGAAGACGATGTTCGGCGACTTGCCACCGAGCTCCAGCGAAAGCCGCTTGAGCGTTCCCGCGGCCTCGCGCATGATCTCCTTGCCCACCGCGGTCGAGCCGGTGAACGCGATCTTGTCCACGCGCGGGTCGCGCACGAGCGCCATCCCCGCGCGGCCGCCGGGCCCGGTGACGACGTTGAAGACCCCCTCGGGGAGACCGGCCTCGTGGCAGAGTTCCGCGAACTTGAGCGCCGTCAGCGGCGTGAGCGACGCGGGCTTGAGCACGACCGTGTTGCCCGCCGCGAGCGCCGGCGCGATTTTCCACGACGAGAGGAGGAACGGGAAGTTCCACGGGACGATCGCGCCCACCACGCCGACCGGCTGGCGCAGTGTGAGCGTGAAGGCGGTCTCCCGGAGCAGGAGCGTCTCGCCGTGGATCTTCGTCGCCCAGCCCGCGTAGTAGCGAAAGACCTCCGCGGCAAACGGGATCTCGACCTTGCCCGAGTCGAACAGGGTCTTGCCGGTGCAGAGGCTCTCGAGCCGCGCCATCTCGTCGAGGTTCTGCGTGATGAGGTCGCCGAGCTTCCAGACGATCCGGCCACGCTCGGCGGCGGTCATCCGCGGCCAGGGACCGCCGTCGAACGCCTTGCGCGCGGCGGCGACGGCGAGGTCGATGTCGCGCTCGTCGCCCCGGGCGACGGTTGCGCTCGGCTCCTCCGTCGCGGGGTTGATCGTCTGATAGGTCTCACCGGAGACCGACGGGCGCCAGGCGCCGCCGATGAAGAGCTGTCCTGTGGGCATGGAACCTCCTCCGCCGCCCGGACGGGCGGCGTCACAAACGTTTCGCGACGTCCTTCCTGACCAGCGAGATCGCGCGGAGCGCGAGCCGGTCGCTCATCAAGACCTCGAGCGGGTCGTGGTCCTGGCGGGCCAGCTCGCCCTCCGTCATGATGGCGACGGCGGGCTTTCCGGACATGACGCGGTCGAGGTCGGCGCTCGTTTCCACCGCCACGACCGGCCGGTCGAAGTAGAACGAGAACGCCAGCGCGGGCAGGCCCCACGTCGCCACCACCGACGCCTCGCGGAGCACCGGCCGCATCCGCTCGGACACGCGCGGATAATCGTTCGCCACGTTGAATCGTCCGACCTCCCAGTGGTACGCGCCCGCGACGAAGATGGCGCTCCCGACCCAGGCGACGGCGAAGGCGCGGCGGATCCGGCCGAAGCGGACGCCCCAGGCCAGCGCGAGGAGCATCGCGCCGAGCGCTCCCGCGAGCACGAGCAGCTCGCCGAGCGAGGCCGGCAGCGAGACCGCGGCGTCCCGGGGCAACCGCCCGTTCGCGAGCAGCGTGCCGGCCGTGACTGCGACGAGGAGCAGGACGAGCGCGGCGTACACCCGCCAGGGGATGCGGGCCGCCTCGCGGCGCTTGGGGACGGCGCTCGCCAGCCACCAGCCGATCAGGAGCGCCGCCGGCGGCACGAGCGGGAGGTAGTAGCGTAGCCGCTGCTGGCGCGACGCGCCGATGACGACGAACGTGACGGCCGCCCACACGAGGAGCGCCCGCACGTCGCGGCGCTCGGCGTCTTCGCCGCGGGCGCAACGGAGCGCCTGCACGAGCACGAGCGGGAGGACCAGCGTCCACGGAAAGAGGGTGCCGAAAGAGTTCCGGAGCGGCGCGGCGACCGACTTCAGCGTGAGCGAGACCGGCAGGTACCAGAGGAGCTGATCGACGACGACGGTGTCGCGGACGGCAGCGCTGTCGGCCCGGAGGGCGAAGAGCCACCACGGCCCGACGAGCACGACGAGGAGGGCGAGCCCACGGAGGACGCGGAGCCGGCGCCAGCCCGCGTCGCGGCGGTTGACGAGGGCCCAGCCGAGTACCACCGCCAGCGGCAGGAAGCCCGCCGGCCCCTTCGTCCAGAACGCCGCCGCCGTGAACCCGTAGAAGCCGACCCAGTGCGCGGCGTGCGCGTCGCTCCGGGTCATGCGCCAGAAGTGCCAGAGCGCCGTCGTGATGAAGAGCGTCATCAGCATGTCGGGCAGCGGCAGGCGCGCCTGGAGGAAGAACCCCTGTGTCGCCACCGCGACGAGCGCCGCATACCGCCCGGCGTCGGCGCCGAACATGCCGCGCCCGAGCGCCAGCACGACGAACGCGAGCCCGACGCCGGCGACGGCCGACGGCAGCGCCGCAGTGAGCTGGCTCACCGCGCCCGCGGGCCACGACGCGAGCGCGATGAGCCATGCCAGGAGCGCGGGCTTGTTGTAGTACGGGACGCCGTTGAGGTCGGGGAAGAGCCGGAACCCGTGCGAGAGGACATCCTGGGCGAGCACGGCGAAGCGCGCGTCGTCGTTGGTCGCGTAGATGCGCCGGCCCAGCTCGAGGCCGGCCATGAGCGGCGCGACCGCGACGATGCAGACGGCGTGCCGGGCGAGATACCGGGTCATCACGGCGTGAGCACCCGGCCGCTGCCCGCGGCGCGGAAGCGCCCGGAGTCGACCACCACGTCGCCGTTGACGATAACGTGGGAAATCCCCGTGGGGTACCGGTGAGGGTCGGCAAACGTCGCCTCGTCCTTCACCGTCGCCGGATCGAAGACCACGAGGTCCGCCGCGTACCCCTCGTGTACGCGCCCGCGGTCACGGAGCCTGAGCCGTGCGGCCGGCATGCCGGTCATCTTGTGGACGGCCGTCTCGAGTGAGAAGAGCTTGTGCTCGCGCGCGTAGACGCCGAGCACGCGAGGGAACGTCCCGTAGGCGCGCGGGTGAGGCTTGCCCGGCTTCGGCGCCTCGCCTGCGAAGAGCCCGATCGAGTCGGAACCCACCATGATCGCCGGGTGGCGAAGCACCTTCTCGACGTTGTCGGGGCTCTGCGAGAAGGCGACCATCGCGACGGTCGCCTTCTCAGCGAGAAGGAGGTTCAGCATCGCCTCGGCGGGCGTCGTGCCCGTCTGGCGCGCCAGCGCCGCGAGCGTGAGGCCTTCAAGGTCTCGCCGGGCGCACGTGGCGATCCGGATCTCGTCGAAGCCGACCGCGCCCATCGCGGCGGTGCCCCAGCGCTCGCCGTCGACGAGGCACTCCTCGACGATGCGCCGGCGCGTCGCGCGGTCGCCGATCCGCTCGAGCAGCTTGGCGACCCCGCCGTCGTGCACCCACGCGGGCAGCAGATTGTCCATCTTGGTGGAGCCCGCGTGGTAGGGGTAGGCGTCGCCCCAGACGTCCACGCCGCGTGCCCGCGCCTCGTCCATGAGCGCGAGCGCCCGGTCGATCTTCGACCAGTTCTCGCGCCCCGCCGCTTTCACGTGGGCGATCTGGACGCCGACCTTGCCCTCCACACCGATCCGGATCGCCTCGACGATCGAGTCCTCGAGCATCGCGGCCTCGCCGCGGATGTGCGAGAAGTAGAGGCCGTCGCGCCGAGCCATCGATCGAGCGAGAGCGATCAGCTCCTCCGTCGTCGAGTACGCGCTCGGCGGGTAGACGAGCCCCGTCGACAAGCCGAACGCTCCCGCCTCCATCGCTTCGGCGACGAGGCGCTCCATCGCCTTGAGGTCGTCCGGACCGGCCGGGCGGTTCTCGGGGCCGATCGTCGCCAGGCGCAGCGCGCCGTGGCCCACGAAGTGGACGACGTTGACGGACGGCGTCGCGGCGCGCAGCAGGTCGAGATACTGGCCGAAGGTCTCCCACCGGATATCGAGGCGCGCGCCGATGCCACCGGCCCATGCGCGGACCGCGTCGCGGCTGGCTGGACTCACCGGCGCCGGGGAGAACGAGCACATGCCGACGACCTCTGTCGTGCACCCTTGCCGGAGCTTCGACTCCGCCGCGGGGCAGTCGAAGTAGAAGAGGTCCGAGTGCGCGTGAGCGTCGATGAAGCCGGGCGCCACGACGTGGCCGCCGGCGTCGATCACTCGGCGCGCTTCGCCCTGGAGCCCGGAGCCGACGGCGACGACGCGGTCGCCCTCCACGGCGACGTCCGCCCGGCGCGCGGGTGCGCCGGTGCCGTCGATCAGGGAGCCGTTCCTGATGAGCAGCGACCAGGTCATCCGCTACGCTTCGACGATCGTCACCGACGCCATTCGATCACCTTGCCGGATGCGGTCCACGTGCTCCATGCCGGCGACGGCGCGTCCAAACACGGTGTAGTTTCCGTCGAGATGGGGCGTGGGGCCGTAGCAGATGTAGAACTGGCTGCCCGCGGAGTCGGGGTGCTGGCTCCGCGCCATTGCGACGCTGCCGCGCACGTGCTTCTGCGTGTTGAACTCGGCGGGGATCGTGTGGCCGGGACCGCCGGTGCCGTCGCCTTTGGGGCAGCCGCCCTGGACGACGAAGTTCGGGACGACGCGGTGGAAGGTGAGCCCGTTGTAGAACCCCCGCTTGGCGAGCGTCACGAAGTTCGCGACGGTCTTTGGCGCGTTCTCTGGGAAGAACTCGATCCGGATCTCGCCCCCTTTCTCGAGCGTGATGACGGCGGTCTGAGTCACCCGCTCGTCCTCATCTGGGGACGATCGTCACGGACTTCACGCGGTCGCCGACCTTGATCCGGTCCACGACGTCCATGCCGCTCACGACCCGGCCGAAGGCGGTGTACTGGCCGTTCAGGCCCTTGTCGTCGGCGAGCATGACGAAGACCTGGCTCCCCGCGGAGTCCGGGTCCCGGCCGCGCGCCATGCCGACGACGCCGCGGACGAACTCGCGCTTGTTGAACTCGGCCTTGATCGTGTAGCCCGGACCGCCAGTGCCCATGTCCGGGTGGTCGAGCGGCAGCGTCTTGGACTTGGGATCTCCGATCTGGACGACGAAGCCCGGCTCGACGCGGTGGAACCGCTGGCCGTCGTAGAACCCTCGGCCGGCGAGCTTGGTGAAGTTGTCGACGTGCCCGGGTGCGTCCGTCCGGAACAACTCGATCCGGATCTCGCCACCCTTCTCGAGCGTGATCACCGCCTCCGGCGCCTTCGCCTGCGCCGCGGGCGCCGGCTGCGCCGGCTTCGGCGCCTGCGCGAGGGCTGGCGTGGTCCCCGCGAGGATCGCGGCAGCGAGCGCGAGCAGGCGATGGGTCATACGGGAAGCCTCCGGGACGCCAGCGCACTCGACATTATACGCAACAATATACTCAACAATTCACGCCGTACACGCATCGCACGAACCACGGCGACAGCCAGAGCCAGGACAGCACGATCACGGTGATGACGAGCACCACGAGCTGGACGTCGGCCGACCAGAGCATCCGGAGCCTCCCCTCGCGCGGCAGGGTAGGACGCGGCGGGACCGTCGCGTCGCGCCCACGGGCGAACAGGCCAACGACGACGCGCCGCAGGCGACGCTCCTCCTCGGGGCGGAGCCGCACGAACTGGAAGCCCACGCCGTCCGAGCGCATCGTCCGGACGACGGCCTCCTCCACCTCGATGGGAGGCTCGCCAGCGACGAGGTCGAGCTTGACGCTCGCGGTGGCGCCCTCGACGAGCCGCGCCTCGGTCTTCACCGTGAAGCCCTGGAACGAGAGCGCCGTCGCCTCGCCCGCCGCGCTCGCGTCGCCGGTCCGGAGCACGACCGGCGCGCGGACGGCGACGGGATCCCACTCGCGGCGGTCCACCGCCTGTTTGACGTAGCGCCTGCCCCACGCGAGCGCCCGGAAGCGGTGGCCGCAGAGCGAGCAGCGGAAGGGGTAGATGTACACGCCCGACAGCGCTTGCTCGAGGGCGCCGTCGCGGTGGCAGCGCCGACCCTTCCCTCGGTCGCACCGGGGACAGCGGGGCCCGCCCATGCGGTTCAGGATACTATGCCCGGCGGCCGGAGCGGCTATTCCCTCTCATCGGCGCTCCCCGCCGAGCCGGGCGCCGACCGTCGCGTGGTACGATGAGACGATGCAGCAGCGCGACTCGATCCGCAACATCGCGATCATCGCCCACGTCGACCACGGCAAGACCACCCTCGTGGACGCCATGCTCTGGCAGTCTGGTCTCTTCCGCCAGAACGAGTCGGTCCCCGAGCGCATCATGGACTCGATCGACCTCGAGCGCGAGAAGGGCATCACGATCATGGCCAAGAACACGGCCATCGCGTATCGGGGCGTCCACATCAACATCGTGGACACGCCCGGCCACGCCGACTTCGGCTCGGAGGTCGAGCGGACGCTCACGCTCGTGGACGGCGTGCTCCTCCTCGTGGACGCCGCCGAGGGGCCGCTGCCCCAGACCCGGTTCGTGCTGAAGAAGGCCCTCGAGGCCGAACTCCCGCCCATCGTCGTCATCAACAAGATCGACCGCGGCGACGCGCGGCCGGCCGAGGTCCTCGACGAGGTGTACGACCTCTTCATCGACCTCGACGCGACCGAGGACCAGCTTGAGTTCCCCGTCCTCTACACGAACGCGCGGGCCGGCACGGCGACGCCCGACCTCGCGGAGCCCGGCCGCTCGCTGGTCCCGCTCTTCGAGACGATCCTCTCCACCGTCCCGCCACCGCGCTTCGACCCCGCGATGGGCCTCCAGCTCCGCGTCGCGATGCTCGACTGGGACGATTACGTGGGCCGGCTCGTCATCGGCCGCATCGTCAACGGCCGCGTCCGCCAGGCCGAGCGCGTCGCCGTCGCGCACCGGGACGGCTCCGTCGAGCACGCGAAGGTGACCGTCCTCTACGGCTACGAGGGGCTCAAGCGCATCGAGGTGGAGGAGGCCAGCGCTGGAGACCTCGTCGCCATCGCAGGGATCGACGCTGTCGAAATCGGCGAAACGGTCGCGGAGGCAGACGCCCCGCGAGCCCTCCCCCTGATCCGCGTCGACGAGCCGACGGTGTCCATGCTCTTCTCCGCCAACGTCTCGCCGTTCGCGGGCAGGGAGGGGAGGTTCGTCACCTCGCCGCAGCTCCGCGAGCGGCTCCTGAAAGAGAAGCGCGTCAACGTCGGCGTCCGCGTCGAGGAGACCGATTCGCCCGACACCTTCCGCGTCTCCGGTCGCGGCGAGCTCCAGCTCGCGATCCTCATCGAGATGATGCGGCGCGAGGGGTTCGAGCTCGAGGTCGGCAAGCCGACGATCATCACGCGCGAGGCGAACGGCCGGACGCTCGAGCCGATGGAGCACCTCGTGATCGACATCCCCGAGGAGTACATCGGCGCCGTCACCCAGAAGGTCGGCCCGCGGCGGGGCGCCATGGTGAAGATGGTCAACCATGGGACCGGGCGCGTGCGTCTCGAGTACCGCATGCCCGCGCGCGGGCTCATCGGATACCGAACAGAATTTCTGACCGATACTCGAGGCACAGGACTCCTGAATCATCTGTTCGATGGGTGGGATGAGTGGCAGGGCGAGATCGGACACCGGGCGAACGGCGCCCTCGTCGCCGACCGGACCGGGCGGACAACCGCCTACGCGATCGACCACCTCCAGGCGCGCGGCGGCATGTTCGTCGGGCCCGGCGTCGAGATCTACGAGGGCCAGGTCGTCGGCGAGAACTCGCGCGACAGCGACATGGACGTCAACATCACCAAGGAGAAGAAGCTCACCAACATGCGCGCGTCGACCGCGGACGAGGCGGCCAAGCTGACCCCGCCCCGCAGCATGAGCCTCGAGCAATGCCTCGAGTGGATCCGCGAGGACGAGCTGCTCGAGGTGACGCCCAAGTCGCTCCGCCTGCGCAAGCGCCAGCTCCGCGGGCGGCGACGGTTCTAGTCTTCGGAGGGGGCCTCGGCGGCCCCCTCCGAGGCCTCCCCCAGAACGAGGTTGCGCGGGCGAAGCCCGCGCTCGAACGCGGTTACTCCGACGCGGTTCTAGTATCGAGCGCTCAGAGCTGCAGCACGACGATCCCGGCGACGGTGACGCCCGCGCCGACCAGCGCGCCGCGCGACAGCCGCTCGCCGAAGCAGACCCGCGCGAGCGGGATCGCGAACATCGGCGCCGTGGACGACAGCACCGTCGCCACCGCCACGCCCGCGTACTTGACGCCCGCGACGAACATCACCGAGCTCAGCGCGGTCACGACGCTCAGCACGGCCAGCCGGGCGAGGGCCGCGCCGCCGATCCGCCGGAGGCTGCCCGCCGCGGCGCGCGCCCAGGGCGTCGCCCACAGCACCAGCGCCGCCAGCGGCAACCGGATCGCCTGCGCCGTCATCGCCTCCATCTCTCGAAGGGGCGCCCTGAGGAGGACCACAGAGACCGCCCAGGCGAGCGCCGCGAGCGTCGCCGCTCCCACGCCGAACCAGAATCGCTCGTCCGGCGCGCGCGCGGCCCACGGCGCCACGATGAGAACGATGCCGCCGAGGGTGAGGAGGGTTCCCGCGGCGACCGGCAGCGTGACCGGCTCGCCGAGAAAGACCGCCGCGAGCGCGGCGGCGCCCACGGGGTAGGTCATCGAGATCGTCATCGCGCGACCGACACCGAGCATGCGCGTGCTCTCGAAGAACACGGTGTCGCCGATCGCGGTCGCGGCCACGATCGAGAGCGCCAGGAGCACGAGCGCGCTCGCGGACGCCGCGGTGAACGCGCCCGCGCCGGCGGTCGCGAGCACCCAGACGACAAGGAGGGCGCTCCCGACGGTCGAGCGCACGGCGTTGACCGCGACCGAGCCCAGCTCGGGCACCAGCGCGCGCGCGAGGAGGCTCGTCACCGCCCAGGTCAGCGCCGAGCCGAGCGCCGCGAGCGCGCCCAGGGTCGTCTCCGGCATCAGGCGCGCTGGATCCGCTCCAGGTCCTCCATCGCCGCCTGGACGCGCGGCCAGGCGAGGAACGTGCTCTTGACCGCGGCGTCCGGCGCACGCGCCGCGACCGCCGCGATCGTGTCGGCGGCGAGGCGCGCCGTCGCGACGGCTTCCTCGACTTTCTTCTGCTCCGCCTGCGCCCGCGCCAGCATGTGGGCGGCCTGCCAGGTGAGCGTCGGGTACTGGATCCGCCGGGCGATGCGCAATGCTTCAGCGAGATCCGCTTCGGCCTGACTCCACTGTCGCCCCTGCAGGGCGATCTGTCCTCGGAGGGCGTGACACTTGGCGACGTACTTCGTCGACCCCGTGGGGCGCGCCTGGACCAACGCGTTCTCGACCTGACCCAGGGCCTGCTCGGGCCTGCCGATCGTCAGCAACGCCTCCGCCAGATACGTCGAGAGATGCATCGCCCATCGCCAGCGGTGGGCGCCGAACCCCTGCTTCTCCACGCGCACCATGGTCTCCTCGAAAAGCGCCAGGGCCCGCGGCGACTCGCCGAGGTTCAGGTGGTCGAGCCCGAGGTTGATGAGTGCACTGATCTCGACATTCGGATTCTTCGCCGCCCGCCCGAGATCGGCGCTCTCGCGATCGAGCTCGACGGATCGCCTGAAATCGCCAAGCTCCTGATGCAGCCATCCCAGCGTATTCTGCAGGCGCGCCGCGATAAAGAGGTTGTTCCGGTCTCGGGCCTTGGTCAGACCGTCGTTGATGACGGCGAGCGCCTCGCGATACTCCCCCAGCCCGATGTGGGCGAGGCAGACGAACGCGAGCGCGAGGAGCTCCTGAAAGCCGTCGTGGATCTCGGCCGACGCACGCTCGGCGTGACGGCAGAGAACGAGGGCTCTGCGGAAGTCCCCCCGCCAGTTCGCGTGCGCCCCGAGCCACGTTTGATTCTGGGCGATCGAGTCCTTGAACCCGCCCGCCTCCGCGAGGCGGAGGGACTCCTCGAGCTTCCGGTCCGCCTCTTCGAGGTCGCCGCCGACCTGGTCCAGGAGTCCGAGGTATCCGAGACTCTTCGCCAGAACCCGCTGGTCGCCTGTCTCCCGCGCGATCGTGAGGGCCGCTTCGGCGCAGTCTCGTGCCCGGGGCATGTGGTCGGAGGAAAACGTCGCCCAGTGGCTATGGGCGAGCTCGGCGAGCGCCTCTCCCTCGCCGAGCCGATCCCGCGATGCGCGGGCGAGCGCGAGCATCTCTTCCAGATCCGCGATCGCCTCGGAGTACCACGTCAGCAGCAACCACACCTGGCTCCGGCGACGGTGGATCTCCATCAGCTGACGCGAGGTCACGCGACTGGCGGCGTGGCTTCCGACCTCGAGCGCCCTGCCGTAGACGTCGAGCGCCGCCTGGTTGGCGTAGGCGTCCTTGGCGCGGTCGCCGGAGCTCACGAGGTACCCGAACGCCTTCGGCCAGTCCTCGCCCTGGTAGAAGTGGTGCGCCAGCTCCTCGTAGTGCTCGGCGAGACGGTCCGCGTAGAGCTCCTCGATCGCGTAGCCGACGGCACGGTGGAGCTCCTTGCGTCGCTCCTTCAGCAGGCTGTTGTAGGCGACGTCCTGGATCACGGCGTGCTTGAAGATGTAGGCCGGCTCGTCGAGGAGCCCGAGCTCGTAGACGATCTCGAGCTTTTTCAATTCGAGGAGCAGCCCCTCCAGTCGGTCCTGGAGCCCGCCGACACGCTGGAGCAGACGCACGAGGAACTGCCGCCCGATCACCGAGGCGAGCTGGACCATGCGCTTGCCGTCGTCGCCGAGCCGGTCGAGCCGCGCCATGATGATGTCCTGGATCGTGTCGGGTACGCTGACGCCGCCGATGTGCCCCACGATCCGGTACCCCCCCGTCTCCTTCCGGAGCACGCCGAGATCGAGGAGCGTCTTGGTCACCTCTTCGATGAACAGCGGCACGCCCTCGGCCTTCTGCATCAGCGCGGCCCTGAGCTCGTCGGGCAGCCGCTCGGTACCCAGGACCCGTCCCGCCATCGCGAGCGCCTCGGCCTCGGACAGCGTGTGCAACGCGAGGGACGTGTGGAAGCTCCGCGTGCCGAACGGCGGGTTGTACCCGACCCGATAGGTCAGGACCAGCAGGAGCGGCACGCTCGCGATCGAGTCCATAATGGAGGCGAGGTACTCTTCGGTGCTCGAGTCCACCCAGTGGAGGTCCTCGAACACGAGCACGAGCGGACGGAGCCGCGCACCACGGAGCGAGAGCGCGCGGATCGCGTCGAAGACCTTCCGGCGGCGCGCGAGCGGGGCCATGGCCACGACCCCGGGGTCTCCGGCATCGACGGAGAGCATGTAGCGCACGTACGGGATGTGCGGCTCGAGCCCGCCCATGCGGCGCATCCCCTGCTCGACCTTGGCGATGATCTCGGGCTCGCCGTCGAACTCCTCGATCCGGAAGTTCTCGCGGAGCTGGTCGATCAGCGGCAGGAACGGGACCGCCTGGCCGAAGGAGACGCACTGCCCCTCGAGCCACGTCACGGTCTCGTGCGCATCGGCGAGCCCGCGACGGAACTCGAGGAGGAGGCGCGACTTGCCGATGCCCGCATCGCCGGCGACGAAGACGACCTGGCCGCGACCGGCCTTCACCTCGGCGAAGCGGTCGTGCAAGGTCGCGATCTCGCGCTCTCGGCCGACGAGCGGCGTGAGCCCGCGCTCGATGGCGACTTCGAGCCGCGAGCGGCGCTCGCGTGGCCGGAGCACCTCGAACGCGCGGACCGGCGCGTGACCCTTGACCTCCCGCTCCCCGAGGTCCAGCGTCTCGAAGTACCCGCCGATCGCCTTGTGCGTCGCCTCGGTGACCACCACGCTCCCCGGACGCGCGGTCTGCTGCATGCGCGCCGCGAGGTTCGTCGTGTCGCCGACCGCGGTGTAGTCCATCCGGAGGTCGTCGCCGATCCTGCCCACGACGACGGGCCCCGTGTTGATGCCAATCCGCATCTGCAGACCGAGGCCGCGCTCGGCCTCGAGCTGTTGCGAGTGATCGCGGAGCGCCTGCTGGATTCCGAGCGCCGCGTGGACGGCGCGCCGCGGTCCGTCCTCGTGGGCGATGGGCGCGCCGAAGAGCGCCATGACGCCGTCGCCCGTGTACTGGTTGATCGTGCCCTCGAACCGGTGGACCTCCGCAGTGATCAGCTCGAAGCAGCGCTCGATGATGCCGTGCACGTCCTCCGGATCGAGCTTCTCGGCGAGCGTCGTGAACCCGGCGACGTCGGCGAAGAGAACCGTCACCTGGCGGCGCTCGCCCTCGAGCGCCGAGCGCGACTTGAGGATCTTGTCGGCGAGGTGCTTGGGCGTGTACGACGCGAGCGACGGCCGGAATCCGCTCCCCGGCGCTCCGACCTGGGCCGCGCCAGGTGACTCGGGCGGCGGGGCCGCGACCGGTCCCTGCGTCGGCGTCTCGCCGAGGCGCTGGCCGCACGAGCCGCAGAAGCGCGCGCCCGGGCGGATGGTCGCGCCGCAGCTCGGGCAGCTCGCTTCGAGCGCAGTCCCGCAGTGGTCGCAGAAGCGATTCGGCGGAGGGTTGTCGGCCTGGCAGGCGGAGCAGCGCATCGCACAAATTATACGGCAGGCGGCGCCGTTGACACGCGCGCGCGCCGACTCTAGCATCCCCGCGTGAGGCTCGCCCTCTACGCGGCGGTGCTCGTCGCCGGCTTCCTCGTCGCGAGCCTCCTCGCCTTCTGGCTCGCGGTCCGGCCACCGCGGCTCGCCGTTCCGCTGGCGCCCCGAGACTTCGGGCTTGCCGTCGAGGACGTGACGATCATGACCGACGACGGCCTGAAGCTCGCGGCGTGGCTCGTCCCGCGCCCCGGCGCGCCGGCCGTCATCCTCCTGCACGGCTACCCGGCCGACAAGGCCGACATGCTGCCGATCGCGGCCGGCCTCGCGCCGCGCTTCACCGTGCTCCTCCTCGACCAGCGCTACTTCGGCCGGAGCGAGGGGCGCGTGACGACGCTCGGCTTCAGGGAGCACCGAGACCTCGGGCGCGCCGTCGATTTCCTGGCGGCGCGTGGGTTCGGCCCGGTCGGGGTCTTCGGCTTCTCGCTCGGGGGCGCCGTCGCGCTGCTCGCCGCCGCCGAGGACCCGCGCATCCGCGCCGCCGCCGCGTACGCGCCGTTCGCCGACCTGACCCTGCTCGGCCACGAGCTCTACGCATGGCTCTGGCTCCTGAAGTACCCGCTCGTCGGGATGACGCGCGTCTGGGCGCGCCTCTTCCTCGGCCACGACATCACGCGCCCCGCGCCCGTCGAGGCGGCCGCGCGGCTCGCCGTCCCGGTGCTCCTCATCGCGAGCCGCGAGGACGAGCAGATCGCCTTCGCCCACGCCGAGCGTTTGCGCGCGGCGCTCGCGGCGAACCCGCGCGCCGAGTTCCTGTTCATCGCCCACGGGCGCCACGGCGCGCTCCCGCCCGATTTCGAGGCGCGCCTCGCGCGCTTTTTCCTGCTATACGTGAAGTGACATGGACCACGCCTACGCGGACGTGAACGGCGTCCGCCTCCACTACGTGACCGTGGGCCGCGGGCCCCTCGTCATGTTCCTCCACGGGTTCCCCGAGTTCTGGTACGCGTGGACGGCGCAGCTCGCCGACTTCGGGCGCGACCATCGCGCGGTGGCGCCCGACATGCGCGGCTACAACCTCTCGTCGAAGCCGACGGATCTCGCCGCGTACGCGATGAAGCACCTCGTCGCCGACGTGCGGGCACTCGCGGAGCACCTCGGGGCGAAGACGTTCATCCTCGTCGGCCACGACTGGGGCGGCGTCGTCGCCTGGGCGTTCGCGATCACGCATCCGGAACGTCTCGAGAAGCTCGTCATCGTGAACGCCCCGCACCCCGCGGTCTTCGAGCGCGAGCTCCGCGAGAATCCCGCCCAGCAGGAGGCGAGCCGCTACATGCTGACGTTCCGGAGCGCCCAGGCCGAGCAGATTCTCGCGGCGGACGACTACGCGCGGATGCTCGCGATGTTCACGCGCGTCGGCGCGTGGTTCACGGACGAGGACCGCGCCCAGTACGTCGCCGCGTGGTCCCAGCCCGGCGCGCTCACCGGCGGGCTGAACTACTACCGCGCGGCCGGCGTCGGCCCGCCCGGAGCCGAGGGAGTCCCCGCGCGAAGCTTCGGCGGCGAGCCCTCGCGGCTCACGCTGACCGTCCCGACGCTCGTGATCTGGGGCGAGCGCGATCGCGCGCTCCTCACCGGGAACCTCGACGGGCTGGAGCGCTTCGTCCCCGACCTCACGGTCAAGCGCGTGCCCGACGGATCGCACTGGGTCGTCCACGAGCAGCCCGCGCTCGTCAACCGGCTGATCCGAGAGTTCCTCGCCAAGGAGTCGCCGCGGTGACCGTCGGCGTTCCGCGCGAGATCAAGCCGGGCGAGCAGCGTGTCGCGCTGACGCCCGCCGGCGCCCGCGCGCTCGCCGAAGCCGGCCACCAGGTCGTCGTCGAGCGCGGCGCCGGTGCCGGCAGCGGCATCCGCGACGACGAGTACGCCGCCGTCGGTGCGGCGCTCGCCACGGCCGACGAGGTCTGGCAGCGCGCCGACCTCGTCCTGAAGGTCAAAGAGCCTCTCCCGGCGGAGTATCCGCGGCTGCGGCCGGGCCAGATCCTCTTCACCTACCTTCACCTCGCCCCGGCGCCCGAGCTGGCACGGGCGCTGCGCGACTCGGGCACGATCGCGATCGGCTACGAGACGGTCCAGCGCGCCGATGGGAGCCTGCCGCTCCTCACACCGATGAGCGAGGTGGCCGGGCGACTCTCGGTGCAGGAGGGCGCCTTCTACCTCGGCCGCGCCCGCGGCGGGCGCGGCATCTTACTCTCCGGCGTGCCCGGCGTCCCGCCCGGTAACGTCGTCATCCTGGGCGCGGGCACGGCGGGGCTCAACGCGGCGCGCGCGGCGGTCGGCCTCGGCGCCGACGTCTCGATCCTCGACGTGAACCTGGACCGCCTGCGTCATGTGGACGACCTCTTCCGCGGCCAGGTCGTGACGGTCGTGTCCAACAGCTTCAACGTCGAGCAGGTGCTCCGGCGCGCCGACCTGCTCGTCGGCGCCGTGCTCGTCGCGGGGGCGCGCGCGCCCCGGCTCGTCACCAAGGAGATGGTCACGACCATGAAGGAGGGCGGCGTGATCGTGGACATCTCCGTGGACCAGGGCGGGTGTGTCGAGACGATCCACCCGACGACGCTCCTCGATCCCGTGTACGTCGTGTCGGGCGTCGTCCACTACGGCGTGGCCAACATGCCCGCCCTCGTGCCGCGCACCTCGACGTTCGCGCTCACGAACGCCACGCTCCCCTACGCGTTGGAGCTCGCGACCCACGGCGTCGCCGACGCAGTGCGGGCGAATCCCGCGCTGGCAAAGGGCGTCAACATCTGGCGCGGCCGGGTCGTGCATCCCGCGGTCGCGGAGGCCCTCGGCGAGAAGCCCACACCGCTCGACGCGTGCCTTCGCTGATATTCCGCGTCGGCACGTCGGGGTACAACTACGCCGAGTGGAAGGGCACGTTCTACCCGGCCGGCCTGCCGGCGTCGAAGATGCTGGCGTACTACGTGGAGCGCCTCTCGACGGTCGAGATCAACGCGACGTTCTACCGGATGCCGAACGCCAGGACGCTCGCCGCGTGGGGCGACGTGGCGCCTGCCGGCTTCACCTTCGTCCTGAAGGCGCCGCAGCGGATCACGCACCTCGCCCGCCTCCGCGACGTGGACGAGCCCCTCCGGTATTTCTGCGACACCGCCCGCACGCTCGGCGACAAGCTCGGCCCGGTCCTTTTCCAGCTCCCACCCAACTTCAGAAAAGCCGCCGACCGGCTCGCCGACCTCCTCGCCCAGATCCCCCCGGGGCTCAGGGTGGCGTTCGAGTTCCGCCACGCGAGCTGGTTCGACGACGAGATCTACGCGCTGCTCCGTCCGCGAAACGCCGCGCTCTGCATCGCCGACACCGAAGCGGGCGCGACGCCGGCGGTCGCCACGGCCGACTGGGGCTACGCGAGGCTGCGCGCGGTCGAGTACGGGGACGACGACCTCGGACGCTGGATCGCAACGCTCCGCCGGGTCGGCGCCGGCTGGCGCGAGGCGTTCGTCTTCTTCAAGCACGAGGCCGAGGCTCCCCGCCTCGCGGCGGCCTTTCTAGCAGTCGCCTCGCAGGCGAGCGGGCCTTCTTCAGATGCCCGCAGCTTGTAGCCGTTTCGCCTGGGCGCGCGCCCCCTCAGGGGTCTTGTCTGCTCGATTAGTCCAGATCGTCACGCCTTGCCCATCAGTCCACGAGTAGAGTTGGCCGCGGGTCGGCGGCGGCATCGGCCCGGTCTGCGGCTCGGCAGGCGGGGTAGCGGGCGGCGCTGGCGGCGGCGGAGGGTTGGGGATCCACACCCACGTATAGGGCGTCGTCATCCCGTCTCCTCGGAGCTCGTACCTTCCGTGAGGGTATTGGATCACAGTTGGCATTGGTGGCGGCGCCGGCGCGGGTGCGGGCGAGGAGTAGGACGCGACTGGCGGCGGTGCGTAAGCGACGGGCGGCGCGTACACGACGGGTGGTGGCGTATAAACGACCGCGGGCGAACTGTACACGACGACCGGGGCTGCGACAACGCCGAACGGAACGAAGGGACCGACAAAGCCAGAACCGAAAAAGAAGTGCCGATGAAAGAAGTGGTGGTGCGGAAAAAACGGGCGACCCACGAAGACAGCGCCCCCGTGGAATCCACGGTGGTGGTGACCTCCGGCCACGGCCAAGCTCGGGGCGGACACGAGCCCGACGGCGAGCGCAAGGGAAAGGGTCAGGACGAGTAACCTCTTCATGTCCGTCCTCTGCGTCCGGCGACGTGGACGAAGTGTGCGCCCCGATTTCGGTGTCGTCAAGCCTACTCGAGCGACCGACGGAGGCCGTCGAGCGTCGAGAGGAAGGCCTCGAGCACCGGCGTCCGCGGTTTGTCGCGCCGGAGGATGACGCCGATCTCGCGGTAGAGCGGCGGATCGAGCCGCGCCGCCGCGAGCTTCCGTGTCCGCACCTCCGCCGAGACCGAGAACCACGAGGTGACGGAGCGCCCGAGCCCCGCCTCGACGAGCTTCTTGATCGCCTCCGTGTTGCCGAGCTCCATCGGCAGCGCCGGTATCGCCCCGGCGCGGTGGAACCAGTCGTCGATCACCCGGCGCAGGGTCGCCCCCTGCTCGAAGAGAATCAGCGGCTCGCTCATTAGCTCCGGCGCCGTCACCCGCTGCCCGCGCCGCCAGCGCCGGCCCGGCGGCGCGATCGCAACGACCTCGTCACGGTAGAACGGCGACACGACGAGCTCCCGCTCGCGCACCGGCAGGCTCACGATCCCGACGTCGAGCAGGCACCCGACGACCGCGCGCGCGATCTCGGGCGCGTTGCCGGTGACGACCGTGAGCTCGGCGCGCGGGTAGCGCGACCGGAACTGCCGGAGGGCCGGCGGCAAGAGGTAGATCGAGAACGAGGCGCTCGTCCCGAGGCGGATCCGCCCGGCGACGATCCCGCGGAGCTGCTGGACGACTTCGAGGCCCGTCTCGAGCTCCCGCAGCGCGCGGCCCGCGTGGGCGAGGAGCAGCTCGCCCGCCTTCGTCGGGAAGGCACGCTTGCCGACGCGCTCGAGGAGCGGCAGGCCGAGCGTCTGCTCGAGCTGGCGCACCTGCATGCTCACGGCGGGCTGGGTGAGGTGGAGCTCGCGCGCGGCGTGCGAGAAGGAGCCGTGGCGCGCGACCGCCGCGAGCGTCTGGAGGTGGGCGAGCTGGAGGTCCATCGAGCCTCAAAAAATAGCTGATGAAAATGATAATGACAATTGATTTCCCTTATGGCTCGCCCAGGCCGATCATCGGCCCATGGACTTGAGCCCCTACGCGCTGGAGCTCCTGGTCCAGGAGAGGCTCGCGCGAGCCCGGGCGGAGGCCGCGATGTACGCCCTCATCACCAGGCAGAAGGTGCCCACGCTCCGCAAGCGCATGCGCGTGCGTCTCGGCCTCGCGCTGATCGGCCTCGGGAGGTGGCTTCGCGGGCCCGAGCCCGGAACGCTCGACGAGCTGACGCATGCCTAGCGATCTCCTCGTCGGGCGCGCCGTTACGGTCCGGGACGCCGCGGAGGCGGACCTCGACGCGATCACCGCGATCTGGAACCACGAGGTCCTCTGGACCGACGCCACCACCGACACCGAGCCGCGGAATGCCCGGACGCAGCGCGAGTGGTTCGAGCGCCACCCAGCGTCCTACCCGATCGTCGTGGCCGCGAGGGGCGACCAGGTGCTGGCCTTCGGCGCGCTCTCGCCCTACCGGCCCAAGCCCGCGTTCGCGTGGACCGTCGAGGACTCCGTCTACGTCGAGCGCGGCCAGCGCGGCGCGGGGCTCGGCAGCCTGATCCTCGCGGAGCTGATCCGGCGCGCCCGCGCCCACGGCCACCGCTCGGTGCTGGCGCGGATCACGTCGGGGAACGCCGCGTCCATCGGCCTCCACGCGCGCCACGCGTTCAGGGTCGTCGGCGTCGAGCGCCGGGTCGCCCTGAAGCGCGACCGCTGGCTCGACGTCACGGTCATGCAACTCCTGCTCTGAGCCGGCCCTGGGTGTAGATCCGCGCGATCGCGGCGGCGTCGGCCGGCGTGGCGAGCCGCGCCCTCATGCCTTCTTCCCGAACGTCTGCTCGATGCGCCGGAGCGCCGCAGCGAGGTCGATGCCCTCGCGCAGCACCGGCGCCAGCGGGTCGCCGAGCGTTTCGAAGCGAGGCGGCGCGGTCCTGATCGTGAAGCGCGTGGGATCGAGCCGCGCCGTGACCTCCTCCCAGCGGAGCGGACACGACACGGGCGCGCCCGGCAGCGGACGTACCGAGAACGGGGCGACGATCGTCTGGCCGTGCCCGTTCTGGCCCCAGTCGATGTACACCTTGCCACCGCGGCCCTTGATCGGCCGGACGATGGTGGAGATGGCGGGCTCCGCCTCGACGCCCATCACGGCGAGCAGCCGCGCGAAGGTGCGCGTGGTCTCGTAGTCGTACGCGGCGCCGAGCGGGAGCAAGATGTGGAGCCCCGTCTGGCCCGAGGTCTTCACGTAGCTCGGCAGCGCGAGCGCGTCCAGGATGCGCTGGAGCGCGCGCGCCACCTTGACGACATCGGTGAAGGGCGCGCCCTTGGGGTCGAGATCGAGCACGAGCCAGTCGGGCTGATCCAGCGAGCCGAGGTGGGAGCTCCACATGTGGAGCGGGATCGTCCCGAGGTTGATGACGTACCGGAGGCTCTCGCGATCGTTCACGACGAAGTAATCGATGTCGCGCCCGGCGTCCTTCGAGTGGATGCGCTCGGTGCGGATCCACGACGGGATCCACTCGGGCGCGTCCTTCTGGAAGAACGACTTCCCGGCGATCCCGTCCGGGTAGCGCGTGAGCACGAGCGGCCGGTCCTTGAGGTACGGCAGGAGGAAGGGCGCGATCCGGTCGTAGTACTCCACCAGGTCGGCCTTCGTGTACTTCTCCTCCGGCCAGAACACCTTCTTCGGATTGGTGATGCTCACCGCCCGCTGATCGTTGGGAGCGGCTCCTGATGGCGGGGGGGTGGGGGGTCCTCCGAGTGAGTGTCGTTCCGAACGGAGGAGGGCCCCCCGCCCCCCCGCCTTCGCGGGAAGCTCCCGGCGACAGTCTTCGGGACGTTTGTCGTCGCGCAGCCCCAGGAACGTCGGGTGGCGGATGCCGCCGTCGGCGGTCCACTCCGTGAACCGAACTTCGCAGACGAGCTGCGGCTCCACCCAGTGGTGGCCGCGGCCCGCGGGCGTGCCAGCCTCGAACGGTGAGGTGGCGCGCGCGAGCGGCCGCAGCCGCTCCGAGACGAGCTCGAGCGTCGCCTCGTCGAACCCCGTGCCCACCTTCGAGACATAGACGAGCTGGCCGTCCCTGTAGAGCCCGAGGTGGAGCGCACCGAAGTGCGCGCGCGAGCCCTGGGGGGCCGTGTAGCCTCCGATGACGAACTCCTGGCGGAGCTGGCACTTGAGCTTGAGCCAGTCGCGGGAGCGCTTCCCGACGTACTGGCTGTCGCGCTTCTTCGCCACGACGCCCTCGAGCCGCTCGGCGCACGCCGCGTCGAAGAACTCCCGGCCGTGGCCGAGCACGTGGTCGCCGAAGTGGACGACGCCGCGCGCCGGCAGGAGGAGCTGGAGACACGCCTTGCGCTCCTCCAGCGGCAGGCGCCGGAGGTCGCGCCCGTCGAGCGCGAGCGCGTCGAAGAACACCGCGCTGACGGGGACCTCGAGGGACGTGCGCTCGATGTCGGCCGGGCGCGTCAGGTTCATGCGCGCCTGCAGGCGCTGGAAGCTCGAGCGACCCTGATCGTCGAGTGCGACGATCTCGCCGTCGAGCAGGAACCGGTCGAGCGGCAGTGCGCGGAGCGCGCGGACCACCTCGGGATAACGAGCCGTGACGACCATCCCGCTCCGCCCCCGCAGCTCGACCCCCTCGCCCGCCCGGGAGGCCAGGACGCGCACGCCGTCGTACTTGATCTCGAAGAGCCACGCCGGATCGGAGAACGGGCGGTCCACGAGCGTCGCGAGCATGAAGAGCCCGGCGCGCGGCGCCACCTCCCCCCTCGGCGCCTTCGAGGCCGCGAGCCGAGCGCGAAGCGCGTCGAGCTTACGCGGGCCCTCGCGTAGCTCCTCGACGGTGAGTCCCGAGAGGACCGACTCGGGGAGGCTGTCGACGGGCTCGTCGCCATCCGCGAACGCGTCCGTCTTCTTCAGCAGGAGCCAGTCCCGCTCCTTGCCGCTCATGCGCGCCAGCACCCATCGCCCACGGAGCTTGAAGCCGAAGAGCTCGAACTCGAGCTTGCCCCGCTCGACCTGTTCGCTCGCCGTCCGGTCCCCGAGCGTGCGGAACCAGCCGCGGTCCCAGACGATCGACGGCCCCGCGCCGTAGCTGCCCTCGGGGATCACACCCTCGAAGTCGGCGTACTCGAGGGGATGGTCCTCGACGTGGACGGCCAGGCGCTTTTCGCCGTGGCGGACCGACGGGCCCTTGGGCACCGCCCAGCTCGCGAGCACGCCGTTGATCTCGAGCCGCAGATCGTAATGGAGCCGCCGCGCCGAGTGCTTGTGGACGACGAACAGGTGCCCGTCCGCCGGCCGGCGGTCGCCAAACGGCTCGGGCGTACGCGCGGGGTCGCGCTTCTTCCGGTACTCGTCGAGGCCGCGGCTAGGCACGCAGCACCAGGATCAGGGCGAGCGACGCCGAGAGATTGTCGGCGGCGTGAGCGATGATGGAAGGCACCAGGCTCCCCGTCCACTCGTACGCCCACGCCCACAGGAGCCCGCTCCAGAAGACGGCCGCGAACCCGAGCACGCCGTAGCCGTGCGCCAGGGCGAAGACGCCCGCGCTCGCGGCCGCGGCCGCCGCCGGCCCGAGCCGGCGCCTGAGCGTGCCGAAGAGGAGCCCGCGGAACACCAGCTCCTCGAAGATCGGCGTGAGCACGACGGTGTCGACGAGCGTGACGATCACGACGGGCCACGAGCCCCAGACCAGGTCGCGGTCGAACCACTCGGTCCAGTGCGAGGAGACCGCAAACGCCCGCCCTGCGGCTCCGAGCGCCCAGTCACCCAACTGTCCGGCCGCGATGAGCACCAGCGCGCCGCGCAACAGACGTCCCGCATTGGCTCGTGTGAGGACCAGGCCGAACCCGGCGGCGACGTCGATCCCCGACGGCCGCAAGAGCTGCCGCCGGGCCATCAGGAGGACCGGGAGGAAGGCCAGGTTCGTCGCCATACCGACGACCACTCTCAGGTACGGACGCGCGGGATCGCCCAGGAGGGACGACGCGCCCAGATACATCGTGGCGAGAAGGACCGCGCCGAGCGCGCCGCCCTGGACGAGCACGCCGAGCCCGGCGCGCCCGCGCCACGGCGGCGGAAGCGTCGCCGCGCCCCAGCGCCCGCGCTCGCCACGGCGTCGGGCCCACGACGCGAGCATCACGAGCGCCACCGCCAGGATCGCGACCTCCGCGGCGGTCAACACGCGCAGGCGCCCGAGGAGCACGCCCGCGCGCGGGTTGGGCACCTCCGATCGCGTGAGACGCGCGACGAGCCGGTCGCGGAACCACCCGGGCCCGAGCTCCGCGTCGGCCTCCGCGACGAGGTCGTCCACGTCGGCTCCATCGGCCGTTATCTCTAGGTACGCGCTGCCAACGAGAAGCCCGAAGGTCTCGAAGGGCTCGCCGCGGCGATCCCACTCGTCGAGCCGGCGGCGGAGCCGCTCGCTGCGGCCAGCCTCGCCCTCGAGGATTGCCAGGTGCAGGTCGACCGTCGGCGCGAGCGACTCGGCCTCCAGCTCCTCATACCAGCGGAGCGCATCGGCGAGGTCGTCGGCACGGCTCCCGAGGAGCATCTGGTAGAGACGCCGCTCCCACGCGGACGCGCCGTCGATCCCGTCGTCCAGGTCGAGCGAATGGCCAACGACGACGGCGAGAGCGTGCTCGGGCTCCGGCACGTCCGCGACGCGCGAGCCCGTGAAGTGGAGCCAGGTCACCAGCGCCACGACGGCGACGAGCACGAGCGCCGAGAGGGCGGTCAGACCCCCGAGATGTCGCCTCTCGGTCGTCTGGGGAGCGCTATCCGTTGGAGGTATCAAGCCTTCGCGCATGATAGGGAGCATCGTGCTATCGTGCAACCGATGCCGGCACACGCCACCGGGTCCGGGACGATCTCGTTCGGGCTGGTCTCGATTCCGGTCAAGCTCTACACGGCCGCCGCGTCGCAGAGCGTCTCGTTCAACCTGCTCCACGCCAAGTGCGGCTCCCGCATCAAGCTGCAGAACTTCTGCCCGGTCGACAACGAGGTCGTCGACCGCGCGGCGCTCGTCCGCGGGTACGAGTTCGCGAAGGACCAGTACGTGCGCGTCAGCGACGAGGAGCTCAAAGGGCTGGAGGGCGAAGCGTCGAAGGTCATCGACATCGCCGAGTTCGTGCCGCTCGCGTCGGTGGACCCGATCTACTTCGAGAAGACGTACTACCTCGGCCCCGACAAGGGGGGCGAGAAGGCGTATCGGCTCCTCGCCGACGCGATGGGCACGCACGGCCGCGTCGCGCTCGCGAAGTTCGTCATGCGCGGCAAGGAGAGCCTGGTCCTCATCCGGCCGGCGCAGGGCGGGCTCATGCTGCACACGATGTACTTTGCCGACGAGGTGCGGAGCTTCGGCGAGATCGAGAAGGGCGAGTCGGCGAAGATCAAGGAGGGCGAGCTGCAGTTGGCGCTCCAGCTCATCGACGGCCTGTCCGGCGACGCCTTCAGCCCCGAGAAGTACCGCGACGAGTACCGTGAGCGCGTGCTCGAGCTCGTGAACCAGAAGGTCGAGGGCAAGGAGGTCACCGCGGTCGGCCCTGAGGTAAAGCGGGCCCAGGTCATCGACCTCATGGAGGCGCTCAAGCAGAGCCTCGCCAAGCGCGTGGCCGCCCAGCCGGCGGCCGCCGAGGCCCGACCGGCCCCCGCGAAGAAGCCGCTCGCAAAAGCCAGGCGCGCGGAAGCCCAACCCGCGAAGAAGGCCCAGGCCGGCAAGAAGTAGCCCGCCCCGTCAGGGGATCAGGATGATCTTCCCGTAGGCTCCCGGCTTCAGCACCGCCTCGTGGGCGCGCGCCGCCTCCTTGAGCGGCAGCTCCTGACCGACGACCGGCCGGAGCGTGCCGTTCGCGAGGCCGCCGCCGAGCGCCGCGTGGATGGACGCCATCTCCTCCGGCGCCGCGTTCCAGAGTGCCAGGCCGAAGATCGCCGCGTCCTTCCCCATGGTCCCGCGCGGATTGATCTCGATGGTCCCACGGTTGCCGATGACGACGATGCGGCCGAAGCGCGCCACCACGTCGATGTCCTTCTGGAGGTTGACGTTCGCGAGCATCTCGAGGATCACGTCCGCGCCGTGGTTGCCGGTGAGCTCCATGAGCTTCTTGAGATAGTCGGGTGCCGTGTGATCGAGGACCTGGTGAGCGCCGTGCTCCTGGACGAGCCGGCGCCCGCGCTCGGTTCCGGCGGTGCCGATCACGGTCATGCCGTGGGCCACGGCGAGCTGAACCGCCGCGACGCCGACGCCGCCCGAGGCGCCGTGGACGAGGAGCGTTTCGCCGGGACGGGCGTGAGCCTTGTGATGGAGGCCGCGGTACGCGGTGCCGTACGGCACGCTCACCGCGGCGCCCTGTGAGAACGAGACGTTCGCGGGGAGGGTGTGAACCATGGGGGCGTCGCAGAGTGCGAGCTCGGCGTAGCCGCCGCTCAGCTGCGTCGTGGTGCGCACGACGTAGACGCGATCGCCCTTCTTGAACCGCGTGACCCCTTCGCCCACCGTCTCGATCACGCCGGCGCAGTCGTTGCCGGGAATGTAGGGCAGCGTCGGGAGCATCGCATAATTGCCAGACCGGACGTACGTGTCCACCGGGTTCACGCCCGCGGCGCGGACACGTACCACCACCTGTCCCGGCCCCGGCGTCGGGTCGGGCACGTCGTCGAGCTGGAGCACCTCGGAGCCGCCGAACGTGTGGACGCGGATCGCTTTCATGGCTCCTCCTATCTCGCAAGGGCCTTGCGCTTCCAGAGCTCCCATGGCCTGCCCAGCGTGCCGGCGACCGAGGCCTCCGCGCGGCGCGCCTCCTCCGGATCGAGATAGGTCACGCTCGCGCTCTGGGCCATCGCCTGCGCCTGGAGCTTCGCGTTCATCTCGAGATAGACGCTCCGGAACACGGCATGCGGAAGCGACGGGCCCACGACGACCGCGCCGTGGCCGCGCATGAGCGCCGCCGTATGGCTCCCGAGCGTCTGGGCGAGCGCACGGCCGAGCGCGGGATCGCGCACGAGCATGTCGCTGGCGCCGCCAGCCGCTCGCCGGATGTCGAAGACCGGCACGCCCTCCCAGAGGAACGCGCTCATATGGTAGAGGGGCCGGAGAGGCACGCCCGTGACGCCGAACGGGATCACCGATGGGGAGTGGTTGTGAACGATCGCCCGGACGTCGGGCCGGACCTTGTAGATCTCGCCGTGGATGAAGCGCTCGAGGTAGGAGGGGCGGTCGCGGGCGTCCACCGGGTTCGAGTCGAGGTCGTACTCCATGACATCGGCGGCGGTGACGAGCTCCGGGGCGAGCGAGCGCGACATGAGATAGCGGTTCGGGTCGCGGTCGTGCCGCGCGCTCACGTGGCCGTAGCCGTCGAGCACGCCCTGGTCCACCAGGATGCGGTTCGCGGCGACCAGGTCCTCGACGAGCTTCGGGTCGGGCGGCCCGGCGGACGCCGGCGCGGGCTGGGCGCGCGGGGCCTCAAGGTCGGCAGCGGCCGCCGTGACCAGGAGCGCGCCACAGGTCACGAACCACCGCCGCGTGACGTTCGCCATCGCTGTCCTCCCGTGGGGCGGAATCTCGGGCCTCCGTTGATTATCCGCTGATTATCCGCCAGAGGTAAAATGAGGGTACTAGAGCGGTCATGCCCAGAACCATCCTCGAGCCGCGGTTCCAGGTCGAATACCTGTCGATTCTCGACAGCGAGGGCAACCTGGACGCCGCGCTCGACCCGAAGCTCCCCCCCGGTGACCTGAAGGCCCTCCACCGCGCGATGGTGCTCGGGCGTCGCCTCGACGAGCGCATGGTCCGCCTGCAGCGCCAGGGCCGCATCGGGACCTTCGCGCCGATCAAGGGCCAGGAGGCCTCCCAGCTGGGGAGCGTGTTCACGCTGCGGCGGACCGACTGGATGGTCCCGTCGTTCCGCGAGACGGCGGCGATGATCTGGCGCGGCTGGCCGATCGAGAAGATCCTGCTCTTCTTCGCCGGATACGTCGAAGGCGGCCAGCCGGCGCCCGACCAGCACGACCTGCCCATCACGGTCCCCGTCGCGACGCAGCTCCCCCACGCGGTAGGCCTGGCCTACGCGGCCCAGTACCGCGGCGACGACGCGGTCGTCATGGCATACTTCGGCGACGGTGCCACCAGCGAGGGCGACTTCCACGAGGCCCTGAACTTCGCGGGGGTCTGGCACGTGCCGGTCGTGTTCGTCTGCCAGAACAACCAGTGGGCGATCTCGGTGCCGCTCAAGAAGCAGACCCACTCGAAGACGATCGCCCAGAAGGCGCTCGCCTACGGCCTGCCGGGGATCCAGGTGGACGGCAACGACGTGCTCGCGGTCTACGCGGTCGCGCGCGAGGCGGTCGATCGCGCGCGGGCGGGCGAGGGACCGACGCTGATCGAGTGCGTGACGTACCGCCTCGGCGTCCACACCACCGCCGACGATCCCACCAAGTATCGCGCCGAGGAGGAGGTTCGGGCGTGGGAGCAGAAGGACCCGCTCACGCGCTTCCGCGCCTACCTCGAGAAGAAGGATCTCCTGGAGGACGGGCTCGAGCAGCGGGTGGACGAGGAGATCGCCGAGGCGGTGCGGCGCTTCGAGGCGACGCCGCCGCCCGACCCGCTCACCGTGTTCGACCATGTCTACGCCGAGATGCCGCCCCACCTGCGCGCGCAGCGCGACGAACTCGCCCGCTGGCTCCGCGAGGGAGCCGCCACCGGTGCCGAGGCGCCCGAGACCCCGCCGGGCGCGACGCCGATGCGCGGTCAGCGCCTGACGCGGCGATGACGGCGCGCGCTATGACCAAACTCAACATGGTGAAGGCGCTCAACTGGGCACTCCTCCAGGAGATGGAGCGCGAC
>Ga0209801_1000106_pt1 | contig 57764 bp, 58 predicted proteins | sample GraSoiAngelo_127_FD_185884 | JGI IMG/M metagenome (GOLD analysis project Ga0209801, IMG submission 185884) | Grasslands soil microbial communities from the Angelo Coastal Reserve, California, USA - 14_0927_09_40cm (SPAdes) (version 2) | ecosystem: Environmental > Terrestrial > Soil > Grasslands ... | reverse complement strand
AACCCGCGGGACCTGGTCATCTGGGATCGGGCCGGCGAGCGCATCCTCAACCTGTCCCGGCAACGGGCCGAAGCGGTCTCTCCGCCGGAACAGCGGATCCTGATCTACAAGAACAACACGGACTACAAGGGCAACTCCTACGGCACCCACGAGAACTACCTGATGGACCGGAAGGTGCCGTTCGCCCGGATCGTCCAGCACATGATGCCGTTCTTCGTGTCGCGCCAGATCTTCACGGGCGCGGGCAAGGTCGGCGCCGAGAACAACGCCGACCCCTGCGACTACCAGATCTCCCAGCGCGCTGATTTCCTGGAGACCGAGGTCGGCCTGGAGACGATGCACTCGCGGCCCATCGTCAACACGCGGGACGAGCCTCACGCCGACCCCGAGAAGTACCGTCGCCTGCACGTCATCGTGGGCGACGCCAACATGAGCGAGGTCACCAACTACCTGAAAACGGGGACGATGGCCATCGTGCTCAGCATGGTCGAGGACGACTTCATCGATCGGGACTTCTCGATCGACGGCCCCGTCGCCGCCTACCGGCAAGTGTCGCGGGACCTCGCCTGCCGGGAGACCATCCGACTCAAGGACGGCACGACCATCACCGCCGTGGACCTGCAGCGGGAGTACCTGGCCCTCGCCCATCGGTACTATCGCGAGCGCCAGGCCCCCGAGCCCTGGGTGGGCGAGGCGCTGGCCCGATGGGAGCGCACCCTCGATCGCCTGGCCGAGGATCCCATGACGTTGGGCCGTGAGCTCGATTGGGTGATCAAGCGCCAGCTCATCGAGAACTACATGGCCAAGCACGACCTGGAGTGGAACGACTCCCGGGTGCAGATGATCGACTTGCAATACCACGACATCCGTCCCGGCAAGGGCCTGTACGGCAAGCTGGAGGAGTCCGACGCCGTCGAGCGGATCGTGACCGACGACGAGATCTCCAAGGCCATGTACGATCCTCCCAAGGACACGCGCGCGTATTTCCGCGGGATGTGCCTGCAGCGCTACGCGGAAGAGATCGTCTCGGCTTCCTGGGACTCGGTGATCTTCGACCTCAAGGAAGGACCGCTCAAGAAGATCTTCATGCTCGAGCCGCTGAGGGGTACCGAGGCGCACGTGCGGGGACTGCTCACCGAGTCGCCGACCGCCAGCGATCTCCTGCGCAACATCTCGCGGCCGAGCGCGGGAGTATGAGCCGAAGCGGCGTCGCGATCGTCTCGTTCGAGCTTCGTTCCAGGGAAGTCGGTCGCGCCGGCCCGGCCGGCGCTCGAAGTGCCCGCCCCCACCCGAATGGAATGGGCTGCTGATGATTGAGCAACCGTGGCAGCAAGTGTTCCAGAACTACGCGACGTCCAGCTTCCTCGAGGTGCTGCGCCGCGAATCGCCCCACATGATGCCGACCCCCGGCCTCTCTGCGAGCGCGGTCGACGTTCCGCACGGAACGACCGTGCTGGCCCTGCGGTTTCGTGACGGCGTCATCATGGCCGGCGATCGACAGGCGACGGCCGGCTACCAGGTCGCCAGCCGGCGTATCGACAAGGTCTTCAAGTGCGATGACCTGTCGGGCATCGGGATCGCGGGTGCCGCCGGGCCGGCGATGGAGATGGCGAAGCTCTTCCAGACCGAGCTCGAGCACTACGAGAAAGTCGAGGGCGACAACCTCTCCCTCGAGGGCAAGGCCAACAAGCTCTCCCAGATGATCCGCATGAACCTGCAAGTGGCCATGATGGGCCTGGCCGTCGTGCCGATCTTCGCCGGGTTCGATGAGAGGGCCGGCGTCGGGCGCCTGTTCAAGTACGACATCACCGGTGGCCGTTACGAAGAGAAGGACTACGACGCCCAGGGCTCCGGCTCGAAGGACGCGCGCGACTCGCTCAAGAAGCTCTGGAGGCGCGACATGTACCGGGACGACGCGCTCCGTGCCTCGCTCGAGGCCCTGATCGACGCGGCTGACGAAGACGTCGGCACCGGTGGTCCCGACCTCGTTCGCGGTATCTTCCCCACCGTCAAGACGGTCACGCGCTCCGGGTTCACCGACATCGGCGAGGACGAGGTGCGCCGGGTCTGCGACGCGATCCTCAAGGACCGGACGCAGAGCGAGCAGGGGGTCTGACCGTGCCACTCCCCTACTACGTCAGCCCCGAGCAGATGATGAAGGACAAGGCCGAGTATGCCCGCAAGGGTATCTCGCGCGGCCGATCCATCGTCGCTCTGGAGTACCGGGATGGCATCCTGCTGGTGGCCGAAAACCCTTCGAGCCTGCTCCACAAGGTCTCGGAGATCTACGACCGGATCGCATTCGCTGGCGTCGGCAAGTACAACGAATTCGAGAATCTGCGGATCGCGGGGATCCGCCACGCCGACGTCAAAGGGTACTCGTACAGTCGCGGCGACGTGACCGCCAAGGCCCTGGCCAACGCCTACTCGCAGGCCCTCGGGAACATCTTTACCCAGGACATCAAGCCCTTCGAGGTCGAGGTCCTGGTGGCCGAGGTCGGTGACGACAACGGCGGCCGCAACGAGATCTACCACATCCTGTACGACGGAACGATCGAGGACGAGCGCAATTACGCGGCCATGGGTGGACAGGCCGACGAGATCCGCCGCTTCCTCAAGGACCATTTCAAGGAGGGTATGACACTGGAAGAGGCGCTCCAGCTCGGGGTGCGCGCCCTCAACGTGACGCAAAACAAGAGCCTGACCGAGCGCGATCTCGAGGTGGCGGTCCTCGACCGGACGAAGACCCGCCGAAAGTTCCGCCGCCTCCCTCCCGAGGTCCTGAACACGCTGCTGGCCACTGCGCACTAAGGAGCCAGCACCGCCCTACCCTGATATCTGTGAGACGGCCGTTCCAAGCTCGTGCTAGGCTGTGGGTGAGTTCATGAAACGGCGCATCTTCGGTCTCGAGAACGAGTATGGCCTGACGTGCACACTCAACGGTCAGCGCCGGTTGTCGCCTGACAACGTCGCGCGTTACCTCTTCGAGAAGGTCATCCCCGGCGCGCGGAACGCCAACGTGTTCCTCGAGAATGGCGCGCGGCTCTATCTCGACACCGGATTCCACCCCGAGTACGCCACGCCGGAGTGCGACGACGTCACCGAGCTCGTGATCCACGACAAGGCCGGCGAGCGCATCGTCGAGGATCTCCTGCATCAAGCCGAGAAGCGGCTGCGCGAGGACGGTATCTCGGGCAACATCCTCCTCTTCAAGAACAACACCGACTCGGCCGGCAACTCGTACGGCTGCCACGAGAACTATCTCGTGAGCCGCGACGTGTCCTTCCAGCGGCTGGCCGAGGCGCTCATCCCGTTCTTCGTCACCCGACAGATCTTCGCGGGCGCGGGCAAGGTGCTGCAGACGCCGCGCGGCTTCCACTACTGCTTGAGCCAGCGCGCCCAGCACATCTGCCAGGAGATCTCGGGAGCGACCACGTCGTCGCGCTCGATCATCAACACGCGCGACGAGCCGCACGCCGACGCGGAGCGCTACCGGCGCCTCCACGTCATCGTGGGCGACTCCAACATGTCGGAGGTCGCGACCTACCTCAAGATCGGGACCACGGCGCTCGTGCTCGACATGATCGAGGACGGCTTCTTCGACCGCGACTACTCGCTGCAGTCGCCGGTCCAGGCCATCCGCGACATCTCGCACGATCCGACGCTGCGCGAGACCGTGAAGCTCAAGGACGGAAGGGCCATCAGCGCGCTCCAGCTCCAGCTCGAATACCTCGAGTACGCGACGCGCTACGTGAACTCGATCAACGCCGATCCGGTGACGAAGGACGTGCTCGCCCGCTGGACGGACGTGCTGGAGAAGCTCGAGACGGATCCGATGCAGCTCGAGCGCGAGCTGGACTGGGTCATCAAGCGCCAGTGGATCGAGAGCTACATGACCCGCAATCGCTTGAGCTGGCGTGATCCCAAGATCTCCCTGATGGATCTCCAGTACCACGACATCCGCCCCGATCGCGGCGTCTACTACAAGCTGGCCAGCCGCGACATGGTCGACCGGGTCACCGACGACGAGACGATCGAGCAGGCCAAGCACGTCCCGCCCCAGACGACGCGGGCGCGGCTGCGTGGCGAGTTCATCCGTCAGGCCAATTTGAAGGGCAAGGACTACCGGGTCGACTGGGTCTACCTCAAGCTGAACGACCCGGAGCGCGAGACGATCCTCTGCAAGGATCCGTTCCAGTCGCACGACGAACGGGTCGCCCGCCTCATCCGCTCCTTCTGACAAGGTCTTAGCGCGGAGCGCGTCGATCTGCTCTACCAGCGGAGCTGTGCGCTCTACCACCGGAGGTGAAGTTGACACTCTGTCCCGAACAATGCTAAGTCTGAAAAACCGTCGTCTTCTACAGCATGAACGCCTTCTAGGCCCGCTCGCTCAGATCCTCCGGGCCGGCCCGGAGATGACGTCAGGTCGTGGCAGCTCACGTTGATGAAGGAGGCTTCGATGTTGGGAAAGAAGGCCTCGGGCCCTCAATCGCAGTCCGATGGCACCCCGATCACTCTCCTGACGATCGCCGGCGACCGCGCGAAGGTCGAGGGCAAGTTCGACATCTCCGACTCCATCCAGATCGAATGTGAAGTGGGCGGAGAGCTGAACGTGGCCGGCCGACTCGTCATCGGCGAAAAGGGCGTGGTCACCGCGGACGTCAAGACCGTCGATGCGGTCATCATGGGCCAGTACGAGGGCAACATGGTGGCGACCGGCAACGTCGAGATCGCCGAGACGGGCCGGGTCAGCGGCAACATCCAGACCGATTCGCTGGTGATCTCCAAGGGCGGCTTCTTCAACGGCAACGTGACCAAGATCAACGAGGACGGCAAGGGCCAACGCTCTGTCTATCTGATCGACGAGAAGCGCGTCGGTCGGTAACCGACGCATCGGGCCGCGGCCACCATGTCCTGGGGCAGGAACGTGAAGGCCTCGCCGAAGTCGGGCGACCTGACCGCCTTCATCGACGAAGGCTCGCAGATCGAGGGCAAGTACACGTTCGACGGAACCGTGATGATGAACGGCCACTTCAGCGGCGAGATCCACACGAAGGACACGCTGATCGTGGGCGAGAAGGGCGTGGTCAACGCCAGCATCAGGGCCGGAACGGTCGTCATCAGCGGCGAGGTCGTGGGCAACGTGCTGGCCACCCAGCGCGTCGAGCTCAGGGGGACCGCGCGCGTCTTCGGTGACGTCGAGGCGCCCGTCGTCGTCGTCGAGGAAGGCGTGCTCTTCGAGGGCCACTGCAAGATGACCAAGGGCCGGCCGGCCGAGGTGGCGTCGGGACGCGAGCACTCAGTCCTCCACTTGAAGCGCTAGCGGGCGAGGGCGACGCAGGCCACGCCCGCGAGCACGACCCCGGCCGCCGCCAGGCGACGGGCGAGTCGTCCTTCTCCGAACCAGATCCCGCCGATCAGCACCGAGAAGACGATCGAGGTTTCACGCGCCGCCACCACGTAGGCCGCCTTCGAGAGCCGAAAGGCGAACAGCACCAGCAGGTAGCTGGTGAGATTGAGGCACGCGGCCACGAGGATCGTCGGCCAGTTGATCCTCCACTCGTGTCGCAACGCCGCCGCGCGCCAGACCGATGGCAGGAGCAGCACGCTGATCCCCGCGCCCATGAGTGCCAGGTACGGCAGCGGGTGCAGCGTGGTGACACCGACCTTGTCCACCAGCGAGTAGGTGGCGATCGTCACTCCAGTGACCACGGCCCACCCGGTCCCCTTCCCCACGCCCCCGCCCGGCTGACGACGAAAGCCGCCCGCCGCAACGTTCGCCAGGACGATCCCGATGACGACCAGGCCGACGCCGGTGGCGCCGAGCGGTGACAGGCGTTCGCCGAGCCACAGGAGAGCGCCCACGGGCACCAGGCCCACACCGAGGCCCCGCGCGATGGGATAGACGAGGGAGAAGTCTCCGCTCCCCAGCGCACGCCCCAAGGCGTAGAAGTACGCCGCGTGGATCACGATCGTGCCGATCACGTACGGTACGGCCGAGGCCGGGAGTCCGTCTCGCAGGAACCCGGCGCTCAGCGGCAAGAAGATCAGGGTTGCCAGCGTCACCGACGACCAGAGGAAGGCGAGCGGGTTGCCGGCGCGCTTGGCCAGCGCGTTCCATCCGGAGTGGACGAGCGCGGCCGTCAGCACGAGCGCCAGCGCCGTGCCCGACATCAGCGGGAGCCCGCGCCCGGTGCCGGCGAAACGGTCACGAGCCGCGGATCGACAGGTCGTCGAAGGCGGTGATGGAATCCGCCTTGGTCCACAGGCCGACCTGTCCTGCCCGGGAGCGCGTGTCGTGATGATCCAGGAGCAGTCTGTCGTCGAGCCAGCTCTGCAGATGATCACCGACGGCGAGGATGCGGAGCGTGTGCCACTGGCCGAGAGCCGGGGCCTTCACGTCGGCCGTGGCGAGCTGACGACGTCGGCGGTCGTAGTGATAGAGACGAAGGTTGTCCTCGAGGGCGTTGGCGCGGACGACGTAATACCGGCCGCCGTCGAAGCGGACCACGATGCCCCCCGACGCATCCTCGCGGCCCGAGATCGGCTTGAACTTCACCGAGGCGTCGACGTCGGAGAAGGGCCCGGGTGGGGCCACGATGACGTTGAAGGCGTTGCCGGTGCTTCGCTGGACGAGCACCCTTCGCCCGCTCGGCGCACTGTCCATCTCCTCGACCGTCCACGTCCCCGCCACGGTCGTCCATCCCGTCACGTCGCCCGACTCGAAATCGAAGCGGCTGAGAGTGACGCGGTCGAGAATCTTGACCTCGGCCGGCGCTGCCATCATCACCACGGTGCCTTTCAGCAGGCCGCGTCGCGTCAGCATGGCCCTAGAGTCGCCAACCGGCGGTCAGGGCCCGAACGCGCGCGAGGAGCTCGTCCATGTCCAACGTCGTCAACCGGCGGTCTGCGACGACAGGGCGCCCGTGGACCCAGACGTCGGTGATCGCCCGGGGCGACATCGCGTAGACGACGGAGGTGAGCAGATCGGTGCGCGGGTGCAGCGAAGGGTCGCCGAGATCGACGGCCACGAGGTCGGCGAGCTGACCACGGGTGATCGTGCCGGTGTCGAGGTCCAGCATGGCCGCGCCCGATCGAGTACCGAGGTCGAACGCCGCCTTCGCGCCCAGCGCGGTTCCGTCGAGATGGCGGACGCGCTGCAGGAGCGAGGTCATCCGCACCTCCTCGAAGACCGAGAGGCGGTTGTTCGTGCAGCCGCCGTCGGTGCCGAGCCCGGCGCGAACGCCGGCCGCCAGCATCTCGGTCACGCGACTGATCCCGTCCCCCAGGAACATGTTCGACGACGGACAGTAGGCAAGCGCGGCACCGCGAGCCGCCATCAGCGCGATCTCGTCGTCGTCGAGCCACACGCAGTGTACGGCGATCGTCCGCGGCCCCAGCACACCGAGCGCGTCGAGGTAGCGGATCGGGGTCGCTCCGTGCTCGGCGAGGGTCCGCTGGCCCTCGTACTGCCCCTCGGCCACGTGGATGTGAAACGGCGTGCCCGCCTGTTCCGCGACTTCCCAGCCGGCCCGGATCATGGCAGACGACGCCCCGTGCGGACTGTGGGGCGCCGGGTGGACGTCGACCGTCTCGTCGTGCCGATGGCGCGCGATGAGCGATTCCACGCGTCGGCGCGCATCGGGGACGGACTCGCGGTAGCGCTTGGGAGCGCCCTCCCAGTCGTAGAGGGCGCGCGCCAGCACGAGCCGGATGCCCACGCGGCGCGCCGCCTCGATGACGGCCTCCGCGTTCTCGTTGCCGTCGTCGTTCAGGTAGAAAAAATCCACGCAGGTGGTCGCGCCGTGGCACAGCATCTCGGCGAAGGCGAACGCCGCGCCCAGTGCGATGCCATTCCGATCGAGTCGCTCCGAGAAGGGATAGAGCACGCGGTCGCGCCAGCCCATGAAATCCAGGTCGTCACCGAGCCCGCGCAACAGCGACTGAAAGGCGTGGCAATGGGCGTTCACCGTCCCCGGCAGCAGTGCCTTGTCCCGAAGCCTCACGTCGCCGGGCTCGCCGGCACCCGCCGGGCCGATGAACGCGATCCGGCCGTCGGTGATCGCAATCGCGCGGTCGGCCGCCCAGCCGTCGGGCGTGAGGGCGAGGTCCGGCAGGAGCCTCACGTCCGGACCGGCCTCTCCGTCAGACCGCCATGATGTGGTAACCGCAGTCGACGTAGATCACCTCGCCGGTGATTCCGGACGAGAGCGGCGAGGCGAGGAAGAGCGCGGTGTCGCCGACCTCGCGCAACTCGACGTTGCGCTTGAGCGGCGCCTTCTCCGCGTGGTGCTTGAGGATCTCCGTGAAGCCGCGGATGCCGCGGGCGGCCAGCGTGTTGACCGGCCCCGCCGAGATCGCGTTCACACGAATCCCCCGCGCGCCCACGTCAGCGGCGAGATACCGGATGGTCGCTTCCAGCGACGCCTTCGCCACGCCCATGACGTTGTAGCCGGTGGCGACCTTTTCGGCGCCGTAGTACGTCATGGCCAGGACGGACGCTTGGCCCGACTTCTCGAGCAGCGGCAGCGCCGCGCGGGTGAGGCCGACCAGGGAGTACGCGGAGATGTCGTGGGCGACCCGGAAGCCCTCGCGCGACGTCTTGCTGAAGGCGCCCTCCAGATCTTCCCGCTGAGCGAACGCCACCGAGTGTACGAGGGCGTCGAGCGCGCCGGTCTCGCGCCCGAGGGCCGTGAAGACGCCGGCGATCTCGGTGTCGGAGGTGACGTCGCACGGATAGAGCAGCGAGCCCGGAAGCGTGCCGGCCAGCTCGTCGACGTTCTCCTTCAGCCGGTCGCCCTGGTACGTGAAGGCGAGTCTCATCCCGGCGGCCGAGAGCGACTGAGCGATGGCCCAGGCGATCGAGCGCTTGTTGGCGACGCCGAAGATGATCCCCGTCTTGCCGTCCAGGAGCTTCATGGGCCCTCCGTGGGGTCATGATAGTACGACGGTGGGGTGAGAGGAGACGCGCCCGGACGCGAGCGGCTACTGGTTCTTCGTTCGCAGCGCCTCGAGCTCCGGGCCGAAGAGGATCTCGTACAGCCGGTGGCACGGCACGATCCCGGCGATGCCCGCGTTCGACACGCTCGCCGGGATCGCACCGCCGTCCGGCACGGAAACCGCGGGCCGCACGGTCGCGGACTGGCCCGTCATGACGCCCGCCAGTTTGAAGAGCGCGTACGCGTTGGGCTGCAGCGAGCCGCGGTAGAGGAACACCGGCGATCTGCTGGTGCCGCCGGACGAGGCGGACTCCATGAGGTAGAGATTCATCTTCGTGCCCTCCCAGCTGATCGGCTCACCAGTGACGAGGGCGATCCTTCCGAATCTCACGACCGGGTAGTTTCGCGGCTCTCCGGCGAATGGCGTGAACAGGCCGGCGAAGAAGACCTCCGTGCCTTCGACGATCTGGAGCGGACGCCGACCAGGAAGCCCGTCCCCAGCGGAATCGGGTGCCCGCTCCGGTCGACTGCGGGTTCTCCCCGGTCATCGCTCAGAAAGACGAACGCGACGGCCTTCTTCACATCGGAGGGAATCGACGCAGCCAACGAGGACGAGACGAACGCGCACAGGACTCCGACGAGAGCCACGACCCCACCGAGGTTCGCTCCTCGCCTCATCGCGCTCGGCCGCCCACCGGGGTTCAGCATAGCATCGGCGCTCCGGCGATCCCGCGAAATCCCCGACCGATCGGGGGCATCGCAGGACGGGTGGGGTATACTCCGGCGACGTGATCGCCCATCCCATCGAGTCCAAGACGCCGTGAGCAAGCTCGGCGTCGTCCTCCCCTTCTCCGCGTTCCCCGGCCGCGAGATGATCGCGCTCGCCCAGGAAGCGGAGACGCGCGGCTACGACACGGCGTGGGCCGCCGAGGCCTCGGGCGCCGACGCCTTGATGACGCTGGCCGTGATCGCGGTGCACACCTCGCGGTTGCGTGTGGCGAGTGGCATCGTCCCCATCCAGACGCGGACACCGATCGTGCTGGCCATGGCGGCGACCACGCTCGGTCACCTGGCACCGGGCCGTGTCGCGCTCGGCGTCGGCGTGTCGAGCCCGATCATCGTCGGCCAGTGGCACGGCCTGCCGTTCCGCAAGCCACTCGCGCACATGCGCGAGGCGGTGCAGGTCCTTCGTCTCGCGCTGTCCGGCGAGCGCGTCAACTTCGAGGGCGAGTTCTACCGGATCAAGAACTTCCGGCTGAGCCTGCCGTCGACGCCCGTGCGCATCTACCTGGGCGCGCTCGGGCCGAAGATGCTGGAGCTGGCCGGCGAGGTCGCCGACGGCGTGCTCCTCAACTGGCTGGCCCCCGAAACCGTGGGGGCCTCCATTCGCCACATCGAGACCGGGGCACGCCGGGCCGGACGCGGCCTCGGCGACCTCGAGATCGCGGCCTTCGTGCGCACGTGCGTGACCGACGATGAAGCGCCCGCCCGGCAGTGGCTCGCGCGCGACATCACCGGCTACGCGATCGTCGACGCCTACGCGGAGTTCTTCCGGTCGTCGGGCTTCACCACCGAGGTGGATGCGATCAACGCGGCCTGGAAGGCCGGTGACCGTGCCGGCGCGGTGTCGAAGATCTCCCCGCGCGTGCTGGACGGCCTCGGCGTCATCGGGCCCGCGGAGTTCTGCCGCGAGCGTGTCGCCCAGTTCGCGAAGGCCGGGCTCACCATGCCGGTCGTCATGCCGTTCTCGCCCGACGCCGATCCCCGGCCGTCGCTCCTCCGCACCATCCGCAGCTTCCCGTGATCGTTCTCGGCGTCATCCCGGCGCGGCTCCAGTCGTCCCGGCTGCCCCGCAAGGTCCTGCGCGAGATCGCCGGCCGTCCCATGCTGTGTCACGTGTACGAGCGCGCGCGGAAGGCCGGCGTCCTCAGCGACGTGATCGTCGCGACCGACGCCGATGAGGTCGTCGCCGCCTGCCGTGGCTTCGGCATCCCCGCTGTCCTGACGTCCAGAGATCATCCGTCGGGCACCGATCGGGTGTGGGAAGTCGCTCAGACGCGTGCCGCCGACGTGTACGTCAACATCCAGGGCGACGAGCCGCTCCTCACGTCGGGGCACATCGCTCGGCTGGTCGAGCCGTTCCTGGCGCGGCCAGAGACCGAGGTGAGCACGCTCTGCATCGTGGCCACCGCCGAGGAGATCGCCAGCCCCAGCGTCAACAAGGTCGTGTTCGGGCCCGGCGGCCGGGCGCTCTACTTCTCGAAGTTCGGCATTCCCTTCGACCGTGATGGCCGCGACGTCATCCGCTACAAGCACGTCGGGCTCTACGCGTACCGCAAGGCGGCGCTCGACCGCTTCCATGCCCTGCCCCCGTCGATCCTCGAGCAGAGCGAAGGCCTCGAGCAGCTCCGCTTCCTCGAGCACGGCGTCTCCATCACCGTGATGGAGACCAACGAGCCAACCATCGGGGTCGACACCGAGGAGGACCTGAAGGCCGTCGAGGCGTACCTGGCCGGCCGCCGCGTGTGATCGGCCGCTTCACGATCCTCGGCCTGATCCTGGCCGCGCAGACCCTCGCCAACATCGGGCCGCTCGGCATTCCCGCCATCGCGAAGCTGATTCGCGAGGACCTCGGGCTCACGCTCACGCAAGCCGGATCGTTCCTCTCCGCCTACTACATCGGCCCGATCTTGATGTCGATGCCGGCCGGCACGATGGCCGACCATTGGGGAATCAAGCGCACGCTGGTCCTCGGTCAGATCGTGATCGCCGCCGGGCTGCTCGCGGTCAGCGCGGCCGGCTCCTACCCGACGCTCATCGTGCTGATGATCGTCGCCGGCTTCGGCTACGGGATGCTCAACCCGACGTCGACCAAGGCCGTGATGGCGTGGTTCCCTCCGGCCCAGCGGGCGACCGTGATCGGGCTGAAGCAAGTCGGGCTTCCGTTCGGTGGCGCGCTCGGGGCCGCGCTGATGCCCGCCCTCGCGCTGGCCGTGGGCTGGCGGCTCGCCGTCGTCACGTCGGCGCTGGTGATCCTCTCCACGGCCGTCGCATCTCTGCTGATCTATCGCGACCCCGCGGGCCTCCCCCCGCCCACGACGGGAGCGCGCACGGCCTTCCGGGCCGTACTCCTCACCCGCGACCTGTGGCTGGTGGCGATCGCCACGCTGATGTTCGCCGGCGTGCAGACGGTCTTCATGGCGTTTCTCGTGCTCTACCTCACCGACGTCGCGGCGCTTCCGCTCCTCGCGGCCGGGCGCTACCTGGCACTCGCGCAGGTCGCCGGGATGGCCGGGCGCATCATCTTCGGCGTGCTCTCGGATCGCACGTTCGGCGGACGCCGTCGCATGCCGCTGGCGCTGGCGGGGATCGGGTCGGCGCTCTGTTCGGTGGCCATCGCCATGATCGGGCCCAACACCGGCGCGCTGACGCTGGCGCTGATCGCGCTCGTCTTCGGCTTCTGCGGCATCGGCTGGAACGGCGTCCAGCACACGCTGATGGCGGAGCTGGCGGGGGCGCGCTCGGCGGGGACCGCGGTCGGGCTCGGGCTGGCCGTCTCCTCCCTCGGTGTGACGCTGGGGCCGCCGATCTTCGGGTGGTGCGTCGAGCGCGTCGGTAGCTACCGCGGGCCGTGGATCGGGTTAGCCGGCCTCATGCTGGTCGCGCTCGCCGTGCTCGCCACGGTCCGCGAGCGCCCGCGCATGACCTGAGCCACCACCCGCCCCGCGAAGCTCGACGGTCCGTGTCGGGAACGGCATCCCGATGCGCTCGGCCCGCAAGCGGCGCAGGATGCGCTTGCGCAGCTCGTGCTGGACCGGGTACTGGTCGACGAACGATGCGACCTGGCAGACCAGGGTGAAGTCGAGCGACGACTCGCCGAACCCGGGGATGAGCCGAGCGATCGGCCGCGGATCGTCCAGGAGCCCGGGCACGTCCGGCGCCGCTCGCGTCGCCTCGTCCACCAGCACGGCTTCCACCCGGTCGGGATCGCTGTCGTAATCGACGCTCACGCGGATCCCAAGCGCGAGGCGCGACTGCGGCAGGTCGTAATTGGTGATGATCGATTCGGCCACGCGCTTGTTCGGGACGACGACCACGCTGTCTTGCAGCATCCTCACCCGCGTCGAGCGCCAGCCGACATCGACGACGTAGCCCTCCACGGAGTCGGCGATCTTCACGTAGTCGCCCACGCGAATCGGGCGGTCGGCCAGCAGGTGCATGCCGGCGAACGGGTTCGACAGCGTATCCTGCAGCGCGAGCGCGACGGCGAGCCCGCCGACGCCGAGCGCCGTCAGGATGGGCGCGATGTGGATCCCGAGCGCCGAGAGCAGGACGAGAAAACCGACGGCGAGAATGGTTAGCCGGCTCGCCGCGCGCGCCAGGCCGGTCACGGGGACGCCGAACGCGCGGCTCTCGCCGACACGCGTGATCAGTGTTTCCACCATCCCGGCCAGGGTGATCGTGACCGACAGGATAATGGACGCCTGAAGAATGGTCGTGAGCTCGCCGGTGAGACGGCGGGGCAGCACGTCCGCCTCGCTCGCCGCCTCGATCGTCACGTAGAACGCCATCACGCCGCACCACAGCAGCGACGGCAGGCGTATGGCCTGGAGAAACGCCGCCAGAGCGCCGGGCCCAGTCGCCCACCGATTGAACACGGTCATCACGGCCCAGCGGAGCGCGAGCACGGCGATCAGTGCGACGGCGAATCCGAGGGCGGGCCACAGCAGGTGCTGCATTGGGGGCATGCTATCGTAGGTGCCACCGTGCCTCCCCGCTCATTCTTCTACGGCTGGATCGTGCTCGGCGCCGCTGCGCTCATCACCTGCATCGGCATGGGCACGCTGTTCTCGCTCGGGATCTTCCTCAAGCCGATCGAAGAGTCGATGGGGTGGAGCCGGACGGGCATCTCGACGATCGCGCTCCTGAACTGGATCTTCATGGGCGTGGGCTCGTTCCTGTGGGGCACGCTCTCGGATCGCTTCGGCACGCGCACGGTCGTCCTCGCCGGAGGCGCGCTGCTGGGGCTCGGCCTCGTGCTCTCGAGTCAGGTCCAGGCGCTCTGGCAGCTCGACGTAACCTTCGGGGTGATGGTCGGCTTCGGAGTCGGCGCGTTTTATGCGCCGCTCACCGCCACCGCCACCAAGTGGTTCACAGCGAACCGCGGCCTGGCCGTGGCCCTGGTCTCCGCTGGAATCGGGTTTGGCGTCCTGCTGATCTCGCCGCTCGCGCGTGCGCTGACCACGCTGTTCGACTGGCGGATCGCGATGCTCGTCCTCGGCGACCTGGCCTGGCTCGTCGTCATCCCGGCCGCGCTGCTGATCCGCGAGGAGCCCGCCGATCTCGGCGCCACCGCGCGGGGCGGCGTCGCGTCGGTCGGCCGTGACTACACCACGCGCCAGGTCCTCGGCACGCCCCAGTTCTGGGCCATCGCGCTGACGCACTTCGCCTGCTGCGCCGCCCACTCCGGGCCGATCTTTCACATGGTCACGCACGCGATGGATCAGGGCGTGGCGAAGATGACGGCCGCCACCGTGCTGAGTCTGTCCGGCCTGGCCTCGGTCGTCGGCCGCATCGCGACCGGCATGATCGCCGACCGCGTCGGCGCGAAGCCGACGTTGATCACCGGGCTCGCGCTCCAGGCGGTCGTCGTCGCCCTCTATCTCTTCGCCCACGATGCCGGCGCGTTCTACCTGCTGGCGCTCGTCTTCGGAGTCGCGTACGGCGGGGTGATGCCGCTCTACGCGCTGGTCACGCGCGAGTACTTCGGCGAGAAGGTCATGGGCTCCGCCTACGGCGCGGTCTTCCTCATCTCCACGCTGGGCATGGGCGTCGGCTCGTTCGCCGGCGGATGGATCTTCGATCATCTCGGGAGCTACGCCTGGCTCTACCTGTCGTCGACTGCCATCGGCGTGATGGCCGGCGTCCTGGCGCTCACCTTCCGTCCCCCGCGCCTGCTTCGGCTCGCCACGGCAGCCCACTGACCGCCTCTGGGGCGGTGTCGCTTCGGGGTAGGCGGTTGACACCCCAGGCGCCGGGGTGGTATCACTCGGTCACTTTTCTCGATGTTTCGCCATCATTTACGACGCAGCGCACGACCCCGAGAAAGGTGACCCAAGGAGGCCTCCCAGCATGAGTGCAGAGCATCTGGATCGGCGTGATTTCCTGAAGGTGTCCGGCGGCATCGCGGGCATCTTGGCCGCGGGGCGCGCCCCCGCCTTCGCACAGGGCACCAAGCTTCACTGGGTGCGCTGGGTGGACTTCATTCCCGAGTCGGATGTGGAGCTCAAGCGCTCGATGGCCGACGCGTCGAAGGCGCTCGGCGCCGAGATCCAGCTCGAGACCATCAACGCCAACGATCTGCAGCCCCGGATCACCGCCGCCATCCAGTCGGGGTCCGGCGCGGACATCTTCAACTTTCAGTACAACTGGCCGCACCTCTACCAGAACGCCGTGGTCGACGTGAGCGACGTGGTCAACGAGGTCGCCAAGGCCGAGGGGGGCCTCTACGGCGTCTGGGCGCCGTCGTGCCAGGTCAACGGCAAGTGGCTGTCGATGCCGCACTCGATCGTCGGCAACGCCGTCGCCTATCGCCGGTCGTGGCTCAAGGAGGCCGGCGCCAGCCAGTTCCCGAAGACGTGGGACGAGGCGCGCAAGGTCTTCGCTCCCCTCAAGAAGAAGGGCAAGCCGTACGGCCAGACGCTGGGCCACACCTTCGGCGACGCTCCGACCTTCACGTACACGATGCTGTGGGCGTTCGGCGGGGCCGAGACCGACAAGACCGGCAAGAAGGTCACCATCAATAGCAAGGGCACCCTCGAGTCGGTGAAGTTCATGCAGGCGTTCTGGAAGGAATGCTGCGACGAGGGCGGCCTGGCCTGGGACGACACCAACAACAACCGCGCGTTCCACGCCGGCGAGATCAGCGCGACGCTGAACGGCGCGTCGATCTACATCGTCGCCAAGCGTCAGAAGGACAAGATCAAGGACGACAAGGGCGAGCCGCTGTTCCAGGACATCGATCACGCGCCGCTCCCGGCCGGCCCCGCCGGGGCGTACCTGCTCTTCCTCAACCAGTCGCACGCGGTCATGAAGTACGGCAAGAATCAGAAGCTGGCCAAGGACTTCCTGCGCTGGCTGCACAAGCCCGAGAACTACGGCAAGTGGTTCACCACGCAGGAGGGTTATTCGGTCGGCGCGACCAAGAAGTGGGAGAACGAGCCCATGTGGGGCAAGCTCGACGAGCCGCTCAAGATGTTCCGCACGGCCGCGCGGAACACGCGGTTGTTCGGCTACGCCGGGCCCTCCACGGCCAAGGCCACCGAGGGCTTCACGAAGTACATCGTCACCGACATGTACGCCAAGGCCGTGCAGGGCATGCCGGCCGAGGACGCCGTGAAGTGGGCGGAGACCGAGCTGAAGAAGATCTACGAGGCGTAGTCAGCCCGGGAGGGCGCGATGGATCGCAGGGGCTTTCTGAAGACGACAGGCGTGGCGGGCATCCTGGCCGCGGGCCGCGCACCCGCTTTCGCGCAGGGCACGAAGCTGCACCTGTTGCGCTGGGTGGACTTCGTACCCGCCGGCGATCAGATCCTTCGCCAGCAGCTCCTGCCCGAGGCTGGCAAGGCGTTGGGCGTCGAGGTCCAGCTCGAAACGATCAACGCCAACGATCTGCAACCGCGCATCACCGCAGCCATCCAGTCGGGATCTGGCGCCGATATCATCATGACGCTCCACAACTGGCCCCACCTCTACAAGTCGAGCGTCGTCGACGTCACCGACGTTGCCGAGGGCATCGCCAAGGACCAGGGGGGCTTCTACGCGCAAGCCGAGCAGGCCGTCAAAGACGGCAAGCAGTATCTGGCCGTCCCGTTCGGCGTCAACGGACTTCTCATCGCCTATCGGAAGTCGTGGTTCAAGGAAGCCGGAGCTGAGACGCCGCCGAAGACGCTCGACGAATACCGGCAGCTCGGGACGCGACTCAAGAAGAAGGGCCACCCGATCGGCCAGACGCTCGGTCACACCTTCGGCGACGCGCCGGCCTGGAGCTATCCGATGCTCTGGAACTTCGGCGCCGCCGAGCGCGACCGCCAGGGCAAGACCAAGCTCGACAGCAAGGAAACGGTCGAGTCGGTCAAGTGGATGACGGCGTTCTGGAAGGACGCCTGCGACGAGGGGGGCTTCGCCTGGGACGACACGAACAACAACCGGGCGTTCCTGGCCGGCGAGATCGCCGCCACGCTCAACGGCGCATCGATCTACATCGCGGCCAAGCGCCAGCAGGACAAGATCAAGGACGAGCGTGGGGAGCCGATGTGGCGTGACATCGATCACTTCGCCATTCCCGCCGGACCGGCGGGAACGTGGGGCTATCACATCCCGTTCGCCCATATGGTCATGAAGTACTCGAAGAACCAGAAACCCGCCAAAGACCTGCTCCGGTGGCTCGGCGCGAAGGACCAGTTCGCCAAATGGTTCGAAGTGATGGAGGGCTTCTCGGCCGGATCCACGAAATACTGGGAGCGGAATCCGCTGTGGGGCCGGCTCGACGACGCGATGAAGCTCTACCGCACGGCCGCTCAGGCTTCCCGGATCATCGGGTGGGAGGGCGCGCCCGACGCCAAGGCGAGCGAGGTGTACTCCAAGTACGTCGTCACCGACATGTACGCCAAGGCCGCGCAGGGCCTGGCTCCAGCCGACGCGGCCAAGTGGGCGGCCGCCGAGTTGCAGAAGATCTACGGATAGATGAGCAAGCCGATCGCGGGCGGGTCCAACGGCGCTGCCGGTCTCGAGGTGGCGCTGCCCCGTCCGCGCGCGATCCGCCCGCGCACCGGCGGCCACGTCCTCGAGAACGAGCGTCTTCTCGCCTTCGCCCTGCTGTCGCCGACGGTGGTGCTCCTCGGCATGTTCATCGCGTATCCCTTCGTGATGGGCGTCTGGCTGTCGCTCTCCAGTACGAGCGTGGGCAACATCGGGGAGTTCGTCGGGGCCCGCAACTTCGTCAAGGCCTGGAACGATTCGATCTTCCAGACGGCGTTCAAGAACACGTTCATCTACACGTTCTGGGCCACCATCTTCAAGTTGTCGCTCGGCATGTGGCTGGCCCTGCTCCTGAACCGCAGCTTCCGGGGCAAGCGCATCGTGCGCGCGTCGATGCTCCTGCCCTTTATCGTGCCCACCGTGCTGTCGACCTTCGCGTGGCGCTGGATGTTCGATCCGACCTTCAGCGTGCTGAACTGGCTCCTGTACCAGAGCGGCTTCATCGTCACCAAGCTGCCGTTCCTGTCCGACGGCACCTACGGCATGTGGTGTGCGATTACCGTCAACACGTGGCGCGGCATGCCGTTCTTCGCGATCACGCTGCTGGCCGGGCTCCAGACGATCAACCCCGACTTGCACGAGGCCGCCTCGCTCGACGGCGCCAACGGCTGGCGGCGCTTCTGGAACGTGACCTGGCCGCTGCTCAAGCCGGTGACGCTCGTCGTGGTCGTCTTCTCAGTGATCCAGACGTTCTCCGACTTTCAGCTCATCTACGTGCTGACCGGCGGCGGCCCGGCCAACGCCACGCATCTCCTGGCGACGTACGCCTATCAGATCGGCGTGGCCACCGGCCTGCTCGGCGAGGGCGCGGCCATCTCGCTCTTCATGCTTCCCGTCCTCTTCGTCGTCGTCTGGCTCCAGCTCCGCTATCTCCGGAGGCTCGAGGGCGCATGATCGCCAGCACCGGACTGCGACCTGGAGTCACAACGATGATCGCGCGTGCGGAGCCCCAGGTCCCTCGCCGACCGTCGATCGGGCGTGCGGAGCCCCGCGTACCCATCGCTCGCCACCCTCGGCTCGAGCCGAGCTGGAGCCACCGATAAATGGTCATCGAGCGGCGGTGGAAGAAGTGGGTATTCTTCTACATCCCGCTGACCGTCTTCGTCGTCGGCACGCTTTTTCCCTTCTACTGGATGTTCGTGACCGCGATCCGGCCGGACTCCGAGCTGTACCGGTCGTGGCGGGCGGTCAACAACGCGCCGTTCTGGACGCTGCATCCCACGCTCGAGCACTTCCAGGACCTGATGGCGAAGACGACGTTCCCGGTCTGGCTCTGGAACACGTTCTTCATCGCCGTGGTGTCCACGCTCATCTCGCTCTTCTGCGGGCTCCTGGCCGGGTACGCGCTCGCCCGCCTGAAGTTCCCGATGGCCGGCACGCTCGGCACGTCGATCTTCGTCACCTATCTCGTGCCGCCCACGCTCCTGTTCATCCCGCTCGCCGACATCATCCGGAACTTCCAGCTCGGCAACACCCCGTGGGCGCTGATCCTCACCTACCCGACCTTCCTGGTCCCCTTCTGCACCTGGCTCTTGATGGGCTACTTCAAGACCATTCCCAAGGAGCTCGAGGAGTGTGCGCGCATCGACGGCGCCACGCGCTTCGGCGCCATGGTGCGCATCATCTTTCCGATCGCCGTCCCGGGCATTCTCTCGGCCGGCATCTTCGCGTTCACGCTGTCGTGGAACGAGTTCATCTACGCGCTGGTCTTCCTCTCCTCACCCGAGCGGAAGACCGTGCCGGTGGGCGTGGTGTCGGAGCTGATCCGCGGTGACATCTACTTCTGGGGCCAGCTGATGGCGGGAGCGCTGCTCGGTTCGATCCCGGTCGCGCTCGTCTATTCGTTCTTCGTGGAGTATTACGTGACGGGGCTCACGGGCTCCGTCAAAGGGTAAAGGAGATCGCGATGGCGCAGGTCCTCATGAAAGATCTGAACAAGAAGTACGACGAAGTCCACGCCGTCAAGGACGTCAACCTGCACATCCGCGACAAGGAGTTCGTCGTCCTCGTCGGGCCTTCGGGATGCGGCAAGTCGACCACGCTCCGCATGGTCGCCGGCCTGGAGGAGATCACCTCCGGGGAGATCTCGATCGGCGAGCGGGTGGTCAACGATCTGCCCCCGAAGGACCGCGACATCGCGATGGTGTTCCAGAACTACGCGCTGTACCCGCACATGACCGTGTACGACAACATGGCGTTCGGGCTCAAGATGCGCAAGTTCCCCAAGGCCGAGATCGCCAAACGCGTCCACGAGGCGGCCGAGATCCTCGGCATCCAGGAGCTGCTCAAGCGCAAGCCGCGCCAGCTCTCGGGCGGCCAGCGCCAGCGCGTCGCGGTCGGACGCGCCATCGTCCGCCATCCCCAGGTGTTCCTGTTCGACGAGCCGCTGTCCAACCTGGACGCCAAGCTCCGGGTGCAGATGCGCGTCGAGCTCAAGCGCCTGCACGACCGCCTCGAGACCACCGCCATCTACGTGACCCACGACCAGGTCGAGGCCATGACGCTCGGCGATCGGGTCGTCGTGATGAAAGACGGCTGGGTGCAGCAGGTGGGCGAGCCCCTCGAGCTCTACTCGAAGCCGGCCAACCGCTTCGTGGCCGGCTTCATCGGCTCGCCGGCCATGAACTTCATCGAGGCCGGGATCAAGGACGGCGGCGCGCTGTGGGCGGAGACGGCCGGCTTCCGCGTGAAGATCCCACCCGACCGCGCCGAGCGCCTGAAGTCTTATGCGGGGCAGCCGGTGACGGTCGGCATCCGGCCGGAAGACCTGCGCCTGGCCACCGGCGGCGATTCCTCGGACCACACGTTCGACGCCGTCGTCGACGTGGTCGAGCCCCTCGGCTCCGAGATCCTGCTCGACGTCAAGGCCGGCTCCAACACGATGGTGGCGCGCGTCGAGCCGACCGTGCGCGTCAAGGTTCACGAGCCGATCCGTCTGGCCCTGAACGCCGAGCGGCTGCACTTCTTCGACAAGAAGAGCGAGGCCGCAATCTGATGTTGGAGGGGGCCGCCACGGCCCCCTCCTCCGGAGTTGGGGGGACCCGTACCGCTTCCCCCCAAACCCCCCTCTTTTCCGCGAGGTCGGAGCTCTCGCGCCGGTATCGCCGGCGGTCGCGGGCGCGGGAGATCGTGACCGCCTATGCGCTGCTCACGCCGACACTGCTGCTGCTCTCACTGGTGTTGGCATATCCCCTCGCCTGGGAAGTGTGGATCAGCCTGACCAACTTCTCGCCGCTCAACGACGGCCCGACCGCATTCGTCGGCGTCGCCAACTACCGGCATCTCCTGTCCACCGAAGAGTTCTGGCGCTCGGCCACCGTGACGATCGTCTACGCGGTCGTCACCAGCGCGGCGAAGCTCGCGCTGGGCATCGGGTTCGCGCTCTTGCTGGCGCGGCCGTTCCGGGGGCGCGCGCTGGTCTTCCTGGCGATCTTCCTGCCCTGGGCCTACCCGGCCAGCGTCAGCGTCATCGGATGGTACTGGACGCTGAGTCCTCCCATCCCCACCGCCTACAGCGTGTTCATGGGGACCATGAAGTATGCGGTCGATGGCGCGTTCGGCGGCGGCGCCTGGGCCTTTCTGAGCGTGATCCTCTTCAATATCTGGCGAGGCAGCTCGTTCATCGGGGTGTTCCTCCTGGCCGGCATCAACGCGATTCCCCCTGAGCTCTTCGAAGAGGCGCTCCTCGAGTCCAAGAGTCGCTGGCAGCGCTTCTGGCTCGTGACGGTCCCGCTGCTGAAGCCGTTCATCGCGCTCGCCATCTTTCTGTCCCTCACCACCGCCTTCGCCGACCTGGCCAACGTCTGGATGCTAACGGCGGGGCGCATCGTCTTCCCGGTCGTGGGCACCCACGCCTACTGGCTGGCCATCAAGGGGGGACAGTACGGGCCCGCGGCCGCGCTCTCGTTGATGCTCGTCCCCGTTCTGCTGGCAACGCTGCTCGTCCTGTTTCGGATCTTCGACTCTCCGGAGGCGACACACGCATGAATCCCCGCCCCTGGTGGCGGAAGCTGGGACACGGGAGTCTGCTGGTCCTGGCCACGGTCTATTGCCTGTTCCCGATCTACTTCATGCTCGTGCAGTCGCTCAAGTCGGCCCACGAGGACGTCTTCGGCAACCCGCTGATCGTGACGAGCCCGACCTTCGAAAACTTCGCGGAATTGTTCGAGCGGGAGGGCGAGGTCCGGGGGTTCGTGGGCCGCGCGCTCCGTCGCTCCTATCCGTTCCTCGACTGGCTCGAGAACACGATCGTCGTGTTCACCGGCTCGGTGGCGGTGACGCTGGTGGCGAGCATTCTGGCCGCGTACGCCATCGGCCGGCTCCGCCCTCCCGGGTTCCGGTGGTGGCGTCGGATCATCTTCGCGACCTACGTGATTCCTCACACGATTCTCTTCGTCCCGCTCTACCAGGTCGTGATCCGGCTGCACCTGGACGACAACCTGCTGGCGCTCCTCCTCGTCTATCCGACGCTCGCGCTGCCGTTCTGCGTCTGGGTCCTCTCGACGCACTTCCAGCACTTCCCCCGGGAGGTGGAGGAAGCGGCGCTGATCGAGGGCGCCAGCCGCGCCCGTGCGTTCTGGAAGATCATCCTTCCCATGAGCCGGCCCGTGATCGTGGCCTCCGGGATCTTCACCCTGGGAACGATCGCCAGCGATTTCATGTTGGCCTCCATCTTCCTCCTCAGCGGCCACAACCAGACCATTCCGGCCGGCCTCGCGACGATGGAGGTGGCTCTCGACGAGCTGCTGGCGGTCGCCGGCATCAACTTGATGGCGATCCCGGTGGTCATCATCTGCGCCGTCTTCGCCCGCGGCTACGTGCGCGGGCTCACCGCGGCAATGGTCGAGGGGAGCTGAGGCTAGCGGCCGGTCGCGACGATCCGGACGATCCGGTGGAGGGCAGTCTCCGCGATGTAGATGGCGCCCGACCGATCCACGGCCACCCCCTGCGGATCCCCGAGGTCATGGGCGAGGCTCGTCACCACGCCGGCCGAGGAGACACGGTACACCTCGCGAATGTGGAAGCCGGCGCTCACCAGCACGCTGCCGTCCGGCGCGACCGCCATGCTCGTGCGGTGGAAGTGCCCGGAGGGGAGCCGGGCGAGGCTCCGCAGTTTCCCCTCTGCCGAGAGGATCACCATTTCGCCGATCGAAGAGAGCACGACGAACTCTCCCTGCTCGAGCGGCGCGATGGCGACGAAGCGGTGCATCGGCTCGCCGGGAACCCGTCGCATCGGCGGCGGCGGGAAGAACGGGGCGATGAGCTCGAGTCGCCTCGGCAGCGGCGTGTTCTCATCGGGATCGATGCGGAAGACGATCGGCCCCGTGTAGTTCTCGGCGGCGAGCGACTCGAGCGACGACGGCGGCGGCGACTCCGAGCGGAGCTGGCTCTCGAAGCTCGCATAGTCCAGCACCATCAGCCGGCCGTGCTGGTCAGCGGCCAGGCTCGACCCGCCGAGCAGATGGTTGAGACCGACGGCCACGGGCGTGAGGCGCTGATCCGACGTGAGCCGATAGATCCGATTGCCGTTCTCTTCTCCGAGGAACAGACCGCCCGTCCTGGCATCGACCGCGAGACTTCCGAGCACGGCCTTACGGGGTCCCTCGGCAAACGGGACGACGACCCGCGGGGCGAGGGAGCCGTCGACGGGCTGGGGGGACGCCGGATCGAGCCAGAAGATCTCCGCGGCGGAATCGCCCCGCCAGCCGTGGCTCAGGACGATGAGAGATCCGGCGGCGGAAAACGCGAGCTGCGCCGGTCTGGGTATCCCCATCGCCACGACTTCGATGCGCAGCCCGGGCGCCAGCCCAACACCCGCGGCCCGCAGCGGCGGGACGAAATCACCGGTGAAGCTCAGCCCAACCGCGAGGACAGCGGCCGCCCAGGCGATCGACCACCGAGAAGGGCGGCGGCGTCCGTTTCCGATCATTCGGGCTCGGGCTTCTGGATCGGGTCCGGCCGCCCGGGATAGCCGATGTGGAGCATCAGATACTTCACGGGCTTGTCGGTTTTGTTGGTGTGGTTGTGCCACCACCCACCGTTGTCCATGAAGGACTGCCCGGCGGCGTGATACTGGGCCCCCTGGATGCCGACAGGGCCGGCCTCGTAGAACGTGGTCAGGATTCCCTCGACGACGTAGATGTAGGTCGGCACCCTGAACTGCTGGCGCCCGGTCTGGCCGCCCGGCTCCAGAGCGACCGTCCCGCCGGTGATGAGGATCGGCGCATTGACCGTCGCGGAAAAGCCCCCCAGGGACGTGACGAGGTTTCTGACCGTGATCCCCTTGGGGTCTTTGGAGTCCTGGGCGTCGACAGGCAGGCCCGCGACGCCCACGACGAGCGTGATGGTGAGGACGACGAACATTTTCCTGAGCATGGCGTGGCTCCTCCGCGGATACGAGGTCAGCGTCGACTGCGTCCTCGGACGTTCGGCGAACGTCCCGTACTCCACCGAGCACCTCCCCGACATCGACGGCGGCGCCGGACCGGCGTGCGAGCACGCCAGATCGCCGTCTACTTCACGACGCCGCCGGTGATCCCCTGGATGAATCGATCGAGGAAGAAGTTGTAGAGAATCGCCACGGGCAGCCCGACCAGCAGCGCGGCGCCCATCAGCGAGCCCCAGAAGTAGACGTCGCCGCGAATCAGCTCCGTCGGCACGCCCACCGGCACCGGCTTTTGATCGCCGGGAGAGACGAACGCCAGCCCGTAGAGGAAATCCTGCATCGAGAGCGTGAAGGCAAAGATGACCGCCGTCAGGACCCCCGGGACGCTCACCGGGAGCACGACGCGGATGAACGCGCCGAGCTGGCCGCAGCCGTCGACGCGGGCGGCTTCCTCCATCTCCATCGGCACCGTCTTGAAGAAGCCCATCATGAGCCACGTGCAGAACGGGACCGTGAAGGTCGGATAGACGAGCACCAGCGCCCACCACGAGTCTTGGAGTCCGAGTGTCGCCACCACGCGCGAGAGCGGAAGGAACAGGATGATTCCCGGGACCAGATACGTCATGAAGATGGCGATGCCGATGTTCTCGGCGCCGGGCAGCCGGAGCCTGGCCAGCGCGTAGCCCGCCGGCACCGCGGTCAGGAGCGTGATGATAGCCACCCAGGTCGCGATCATCATCGTGTTGACGATCCAGGATCCGTAGTTCGTCTGATAGAAGAGGATGTTGAAGTTCTTCAGGGTGGGCGCCATGTTGAACCAGAACGGAATGTTCTCCATCCGGTAGAGGTCGGGCTCCTGCTTGAACGCGGTGATCACCATCCAGTAGATGGGAAAGACCGCGATCACCAGGAAGGGCGTCAGGCCCGCGTAGACCAGCAGGTGACGACGGACCTCCTTTTGCCGCGTGGTCCGCGGGGCCGCCATGACCGCTCTACCACTCCCTGCGCTTGATGTTCCGGAGCACCAGGATCAGCGCGGGGAGCAGCAGCGGAACGAGGAAGAGCGCGATGGCCGCGCCGCGGCCGAGGTTCCCGGCCTGGATGCCGATCTGGTACGCGAGCACCGGGAGGATCTTGCTCGCGTTGGCGGGACCGCCCTGGGTCAGCAGGTACACGACGCTCAGATCGGACAGCGTGAACACGGTGTCGAACAGGAACCCGATCATCAGGATCGGGAAGATCATCGGCGTCACGATGTGGCGGAAGCGCTGGAAGAACGTGCAGCCATCGACCTTGGCGGCGTCGAGGACTTCCAGCGGGATCGCGGTGAAGCCGGCCAGCAACACGATCGCGCTGAACGGGAAGGTGCGCCACACGTTGACCGCGATGCAGGCGGCCAGCGCCAGGTGCGGCTGGCCGAGCCAGACGGGCCAGCTCTCCGAGCCGTAGCTGCCGATCAGCCCGGCCCGGCTGAGGACCCAGTTGATCACGCTGAACTGCGAGTCGTACATCCACTTCCACGAGAGCACGCTGATCGCGATGGGCAGCGTGAACGGGATGACGACGAGGCCGCGAATGAGCTTCTTGCCCCGGAAGTTCTGGAGGAGGAGGAACGCGAGCGAGGTACCGAGGAGGCCCTTGAAGATGGCGGCCACCACCAGGAACACGACGCTGTTCCGGAAGGCGATCCAGAACGTGTCCATCTCCCAGGCGGCCCGGAAGTTCTCCAGGCCGACGAAGTGAGCGACCGGATCGCCCACGTTGGCGTCGCTCACGGCGAGCCACAACGAGAACAGGAAGGGCGCCCCGACCAGCAGCAGCACGTAGAGCGCGGCGGGCGCCAGCAGGGTATAGCCGAAGGTCTTGCGCTGCGCGGAGTGGCTCTGCCACCACATGCGCTCAGCGGGCCGCGCGGGTGCAGAGACAACAGCGGCCCGGGCCGATGGCTCCGGGCCGCCGTGCAGGGAGGCTGTCGTCATGCCCTCTTGTGCTTCGAGAAGATCCGCTGGTACTCCCCGACACCCCACTTCATCACGTCGTCGACGGACTGGCCCCGCGCCACCCGCGTGAACATGTCGGGCAACACGAACAGGTTCACGACCTCCTGCACGGGCGTCGTGAAGGGACCGGGATAGCCGTAGAACGCGACGATCTTCGGGAAGTCCTGCAGGATCTGCATCTTCGGATCGCTGCCGATGATCGGCATCGGCTTCTGCGCGTCGCCGAGCAGGTAGGGCATGTTGTAGCCACGGCTCTGAACCATGCCGTCCTTGAACTCCTCCATGAAGTGGACGAGGAATTCCTTGGCCGCCGGCTGGTTCTTCGAGAACTTCCAGATCATGTAGACGTTGGCGGCCGACGTGCTGACGCGCTTGCCGCCCGGCCCGGCCGGCTCCATCCCGATGTAGGTGTTCTTGAACACGTCGGGGTTCGTGTCCTCGGTGGTGCGATAAGCGGAGATCGCGTCGTGGATCCAGCAGCCGACACCGGACGCGAGGAAGCGATTGTCGGAGGCGTCGTCCCAGGAGAAGACCTCCGGGGTCATGCCCTCGTCGAAGAGCGCCTTCGCGAAGCGGAGCGCCTCCCGCGTCTCCTTCGAGTCGATCAGGATGTTCTCGCCGGATGGATCGGTCTCGGCCCCGCCGAAGCTGAAGAGCACCGAGCGCCAGTTGAGGTTGGCGTCCGCGCACTGCGAGAACTGGATGCCCGTCGGGTGGCCCTTGGGCTTGAGCGTGCGCGCGGCGACCCGCGCCAGCTCCCAGGTGTCGGGCGCCTTGAGGTTGTTGGCGTCGAAGAGATCCTTGCGATAGAGCATCGGGAGCAGGATGTAGAACATCGGGATGCCGTACTGCTTGCCCTCGACCTCGACGAGCGGCTTGGCCGTCGGGATCCAGCCGCCACGCTTCTTGCCGATCGAGTCGTAGATGTCGCTGACGTCGGCCAGGCTCTTGTAATAGAGCCGCGTCAGGATCGACGAGCCGTTCATGATGATGTCGTGGCCCGCCCCGGCGGCGAACTCGGCGGCCATCCTCGCCGGCAGCTCGAGATGCGGAATGTGGTCGACGCGGACCTTGACGCCGTTCTTGTCACCCCAGTCCTTCACGAACTTGTTGTCGAACCACGCGTCGTAGGCCGGGATGAAATGGCTCCACTGGAGGATCCGGAGGGTCGTCCCTTTGATCTGCGCCGGCGCCTGACGGGCATCGAGCATCGTGAGCAGCGCGCTCGTCGTCACGCCGGCCCCGGCAACGGTGAGGAATCGCCGACGGCTGACGGTGGAGGGGGTGAGGGCCGGTTGTGAAACACTCATCGCAGACCTCCTTGAGGAACGGCCAAGCGTCTAGAGAAGAACCTCCCGAACGCAGGAACAGTGGGTGTTTCTACTCATGTACGGCAACTCTTGTCAAGTCACGAACCCGGTAGTCGCCGACGGCGTCACGGAACCGCTCAGCCCGGACGCCCTCGATCTCGACCAGCGTCACCTCCGCCATGTACGCCACCTGGGTGCCCGGATCGAGGTGACCGACCATGCTCGCCCTTGTATCCCAGTGATAGAACGTGACGTGGGCGTGGATCTCGCTGCCGATGACGCTCCCCTGGAGCGATCCCATCTCGAGCGCCCCCTCGAAGGTCTGGTACTTCTCTTCGGGAGGAAAGCCGAAGCGGGCGAAGGTGTGGATGTTCGCGCGCTGCAGCGAGCCGATCCCGCTGACGATCGTGGCGGTCTCGATGCCCTCTTTCTGGACCACGTCCTGGAGGCCCTCGAGGAGGAAATCATCGCGTTCGAAGATCGCCAGGATGATCCTCGGCGCGCCCTCCGACACGAAGTAGTGCATCGCCGCCCTCCGACCGAGCGTTGGGCCAGCACCCTACACGTCGGCGCCACGCTTGTCAAAGCACGAGTGGTATCCTGCCAGCCGTGCGCCGGCCCCTGCTCGGCCTCCTCGCCGCCCTCGTGGTCGTCGGGGCCATCGCCGGAGCGCTGGCCTGGCTTCTCAACGATCCCAAGCCCCCGACAGGCGCCCGCCACGCCGAGCGCCTGTACTACGCCTACTGCGTGACCTGCCATGGGGTCGATGGACGTGGATCGTGGCGGGCGGCGCTGTTCCTGATCCGCCCGGGCGATCTCCCGAGCGCGGCGCGAAGCCGTCCCGAGCGCTATCTCTTCGACATCATCAAGCATGGAGGGGCGCCGCTCGGGCGGCCGGGAATGCCGGCCTTCGGGTACCACCTCAGTGATGCCGACATCGAAGCGCTCGTCGTGTATCTGAAGACGCTCGACCGCCGGCCTGCTCGGTAGGGGTCAGGGTTCCTTCTCGATCCTGACGAGGACGAGCTGATCGTCTCGCTGGCGTACCGCCAATCGCACACGATCGCCGGGACGCACGGCGGCGGCGTCGAGCTGGGCGGGCTCGGAGGACACGGCCATCAATTCCATCGCCTTCATGCCGAGCGCGACGACGGCTTCGTGCCGCACGAGGAGCAGATCAGCGGCGGGGCGGGCCATCACCTCACCGCGCACTTCGTAGGCCCGTGGGCTGATGATCGTGCCCCACAGGGCAGCGGCGAAAGCCGCCAGCAAGCCGGCGAAGACGAGCGCGAGGAGCCAGCGCGAGCGAACGGTGGAAGCGCTCAGCCGATCGTTGGAGTGCTAGGGCCCGCCCATCCCGTACGACGTCGTCGAATGCGTGCGATCGGGGCGGATCTCGTCTCCGGTCACGATCCACGGTCCCCGACATCCCTCCTCCACCACGCGCGTGGAGGTCTTGTAGGCCGTGCCCAGGGTGACGGCGAACAGCGCGATGCCGAAGGCGGTTCCGATACCACAGAGAACGACGTTGAAGGGCGCCTTGACCACCGTGATCACGGTCGCCGCCGTGTTGTAGCCGGCGCCGCCAAGCAGCGACGGTCGCTCGCTGGTCGCGGGCACTGCATCGGGGGAAACTTCGGTCTGGGCCGCCGGCTGAGCCGCCTGCTGCGCCATCACCGGCGACAGCGGGCCGGTCGCCAGCAGAGCAACGACCACCGCAAGCGCGATCATTCGAGGGCCCATCGTCACGTCCTCCTTGCCTCAGGTCGACAACACGTACATCCCATCATAAGCGCCGGCAGGCAGGGCCGTCCCGGCAATTTACGGCGCGGCAGCCGACGCGGCGTAAGTCCGCGTCAGGCTATATAATCCCCCAACATTTCGCCCCCGGAGGACATCCCATGAAGCTCGTACGCTTCTCACAGAACGGTCAGTCGCCGAAACTCGGCGCCCTTCAGGGTGATCGGATCGCCGACCTTCAGGCGAGTCTGGCCGCCACGCTCGCCAAGCGAGGCGTGGCCCGGGCGCAGGCCATCGCCGCGGCCCTCGTGCCGGACTCAACGCGTGAGTTCCTCGAAGGTGGCTCCGCCAGCCAGGACGCGGTCGCTTCCATCACGGAATGGGTGACCGTACCGCGCAGCGCGACCAGGCTGCACGCGCCCATCGCGGACCCGAGCAAGTTCATCTGCATCGGTCTCAACTACCGCGACCACGCCGAGGAGGCCGGCCAGCCGATCCCCAAGGAGCCGCCCATCTTCCCGAAGTGGAACACCGCCATTCTCGATCCGGGCGAGCCGATTCTGCGTCCGCGCGGATCGAAGCAGCTCGACTGGGAAGTGGAGCTCGGCGTCGTCATCGGCCGGACCGCGCGCTTCGTGCCGCGCGAGCGCGCGCTCGACTACGTCGCGGGCTACACGAACGTCAACGACGTGAGCGCCCGCGACTTCCAGTTCATCACCAGCCAGTGGGCCGCGGGCAAGATCGGCGACACGATGGCGCCGGTGGGGCCGTACATCGCGGACCGGACGGAGATTCCCGATCCCCACGTCCTCGAGCTGAAGCTGTGGGTGAACGGCGCGCAGATGCAGAACGGCAACACCAAGACGTTCATCTTCGACGTCCGCTACCTCGTGAGCTATCTCTCGAACCTCATCACCCTGTCGCCCGGCGATCTCATTGCCACGGGCACGCCGCCCGGTGTCGGGTTCGCTCGCAAGCCACCGGTCTTCCTGCAGCCGGGGGACTCGTGCCGCCTCGAGATCACCGGCCTGGGCACGCTGGAGAATCCCGTCAAAGACGCGTGAGCGGACCGGGACGTCGATAAGGGTGACTGGTTGACCGCCGGGGACGCGCGTCCCCGGCATCAACCATGCTTCAGAGGTACACTGCGACCATGCTAGACCTGCTCGCCGGGCTCGTCGTCTCCAACACGACGAAGATCGTCCTGCTTTCCCTCGACGGCCTGGCCGGGCTGCCCCACCTGAAGACCGGCCGGTCGGAGATGGAAACGGCGAGCCTGCCGAACCTCGACGCGCTCGCCACCGAGGCCGCCTGCGGATTGCTCCGCCACGTGGCACCGGGCATCACACCGGGCAGTGGCCCCGGGCACCTCGGGCTCTTCGGTTATGACCCGCTGCGCTACCCGGTGGGCCGCGGTGTGCTCGAAGCGCTGGGCATCGAGTTCGACCTCCGAGCCGGCGACGTGGCCGCTCGCGGGAACTTCTGCACCGTCGACGCGGCGGGCCGCATCACCGACCGGCGGGCCGGGCGCATCTCGACCGAGGTGAACATCGGGTTGACCGAGCGGCTGCGCGACATCAGGCTTCCCGGCGTCGAGGTGCTGGTGGAGCCCGTCAAGGAGCACCGGTTCGTGCTCGTCCTGCGCGGCGCCGGCCTCGGCGGCCGCCTGAGTGAGACCGATCCGCAGACTCTGGGGACCCCGCCCCTTCCCGTGCGAGCCCTCGAGCCCAGCTCCGAGCGCACCGCCGATCTGGTCAACCGCTTCGTCGCCGAGGCACGCCAGCGACTCACGGACGCCGCTCCGGCCAACATGGTGCTGCTGCGCGGCTTCGACCAGCTGCCGGCCCTGCCCCGCTTTCCCGAGATTTTCGGCCTGCGCGCCGCGGCCATCGCGGCGTACCCGATGTATCGCGGTCTTGCCAAGCTCGTCGGGATGGAAGTGCTCAAGACCGGCTCCGGATTCGCCGACGAGGTGGCGACGCTCCGCCAGCACTGGGAGGGTTACGACTACTTCTTCGTCCATTACAAGGACACCGACAAGGCCGGCGAGGACGGCGACTTCGACGCGAAGGTGTCGGCGCTCGAGCGCTTCGACGCGTTCGTCCCCGAGATTCGCGCGCTCGGCCCCGACGTGATCGTCGTCAGTGGCGATCACGCGAGCCCCTCCGTGCTGGCCAGTCACGGCTGGCAGCCGGTACCCGTCCTGCTCTGGTCCCGCTACTGCGGCGCCGATCCGGTCAAGGCCTTCAGCGAGCGGGCGTGCGCCGCCGGAACGCTCGGCGTGATGCCGGCACAGCACCTGATGCCTCTCGTCATGGCCAATGCGCTACGCCTGACGAAGTACGGGGCGTGACGCCGGAGTAGCGAGAGCGCGCTGAACCATGCGCCTGCTCCTTCGGTTGCTGGCCGGCATCTGGCTGGCGACGCTGGTCGTCACCGGTAGCTTCGCCTACCTGGAGATCCGCGAAGAGCGGACACGTCTGGAAGACGATCTCGTGCGGCGCGCCGTGCTCACCGCCGACGCCGTGCGGGAAGCCACCGAGCGCGTGGCGGGCCGCGGACCGGCAGCCAAGCCCGCCCTCGATCGCATCGCCAAGCGCTTCAACCTCACCGACCGCACGGTGGCGATCTACGACGAGCTGGGCGGCGTGCTCAATGCCGCACCCGAGATCCGCGGAGCTCTGGGACCGGTCGCTCCGCTCGTCTCCGAGGCCATTCGCACGGCAGCGCCCGTGCGCCAGCTCGTGCGCGTCGGCATGCGGCCGACGCTCGTCCAGGTGATGCCGCTCGAGCGCGACGAGCGCGTCGTGGGCGCCATCGCGGTCTTGCTCGACGCCGAAGGCGTCGAGACGCACGAACTCGCGCTCTGGCAACGGACCGCCGTCCGCCTCGGCGTCCTGATCCTCCTGCTCACCGGCATCACGTGGGTGCTCGTGCGATGGACCGTCACGCGGCCCATCGCCCGCATGGCCGAGTGGACGAAGCAGCTCAAGACGGGACAGCCGGTGGCGCCGCCGTCCGACGCCGACGCCAGCCTCTTCGGTCCGCTGGCCGGCGAGGTCACCGGGCTCGCCCGCACGCTGACCCGCGTGCGCGCGGCCGCCGAGCGCGAGGCGCGGCTGCGCTTGCGTGGTGAGAGCGTCTGGACCGAGGAACGCCTCAAGCAGTTCGTCCAGATGCGCTTCGGCGCCAGCCCGATCTTCGTGCTCTCGAACCGCGAGCCGGTGAGCCACGTGCGCGACGGCGCGGCCATCCGCGAACTGCAGCCCGCCAGCGGCCTCGTCACCGCGATGGCGCCGATCATGTTCGCGTGTGGCGGCGTCTGGGTGGCCCACGGCAGCGGCGATGCCGATCGGATCGTCGGCGAGCGCATCGGCCTGCCCGCGGACGATCCGGCCTACACGTTGCGCCGCGTCTGGCTCGAGCCCGACGAGGAGGCCGGCTACTACTACGGCTTCGCCAACGAGGGCCTGTGGCCGCTCTGCCACATCGTGCACGAGCGCCCGCAGTTCCGGGCCGCCGACTGGGCGCACTACCGGGCCGTCAACGAGAAGTTCGCCGCGACGGTCCTGGAGGAGATGGAGCGGGTCGAGTCGCCCGTCGTGCTCGTGCAGGACTATCACTTCGCGCTGGCGTCGCGGTACATCAAGCGCGAGCGGCCGGATGCTCGCGTTGCGCTCTTCTGGCACATCCCGTGGCCGAACTTCGAGGCGTTCGGCATTTGCCCGTGGCAGGAAGAGATCCTGCTCGGGATGCTCGGCGCCGATCTCATCGGGTTCCACACGCAGTTCCACTGCAACAATTTCCTGGAGACGGTCGAGCGCACCATCGAGGGCCGGGTGGAGTGGGACGACTTCGCGGTCGTGCGCGGGCACCACACCACGCACGTCCTGCCGTTTCCGATCAGCGTCGCGACCGAGCCGGAGGAGCGTGCGCCGGCCGTCGATGATCCCCCGGCCATGCTCGAGACTCCCGTGGAGTTCCTCGGCATCGGCGTCGAGCGCATCGACTACACGAAGGGACTGCCCGAGCGCTTCCGCGCCCTCCGCCGCTTCTTCGAGCGCTGGCCGGAGTACCGGCGGCGCGTGGTCTTCGTGCAGCTCGCGTCGCCGAGCCGGAGCCGCATCCCGCGCTACCAGCAACTCCAGGAGGAGATCCACGAGATCGTCCGGCGCATCAACGACGAGATCGGCGAGTGGGGCTGGCAACCGATCGTCTACCACGAACGCCACCACGAGCATCGGGAGATCCGCGCCTGGTACCGGGCCGCCCAGTTCTGCGTGGTGAGCTCGCTGCACGACGGCATGAACCTGGTGGCCAAGGAGTTCATCGCCGCGCGCGACGACGACGATGCCGTCCTGATCCTGAGCCGCTTCACCGGCGCCTCGCGCGAGCTTCGCGACGCCCTGCTCGTGAATCCCTACGACATCGAGGGCACCGCGGAGGCCATTCACCGGGCGATCGAGATGGCGCCGGCTGAGCGCCGCGACCGCATGTCGCACATGCGCGCCCACGTGCGCGAACAGAACATCTTCCGGTGGGCGGGCATGCTGATGAGCGAGCTCACGCGGATCCCGCGCGGCGACCGCCCGGGCGTCACGGCAGCACCTGGCCCAAGCTGATGTAAGGCTTGCGCAGGTAAAAACTTCACGCGCTCGCCCGAGGTCGGCCAAATCGTTGAAATTCAACGGACTCGAACGTGGCATCGCGCTTGCCTTCTCGTTCCTCAACTGCGATCGGGGCGATGGTCCCCGGCCGGGAAGGGATCGAAGGAGCCATGGACGAGCAGAACGTGATCGACATCGACATGAAGGGTGCGCCGGCATGCGGCCGGTGCTTCATGCTGGTCGCCCGCTTTGCGCCGCAGGTGGTCGCGTCGAGTGGGACGTATCACCGCGAGTGTTTCGAGGCGTGGTACTTCGGCCGATACCGCAAGCGCCCGCGCTTGATCGCCGGGGCTCCCGACCGGCATCGCTTCCAGGTCCGCGACACCGAAGACCTCGCGGCGTAGCGTCCACGGCCTCCGATGCGCCGAGAGCGTGACAGCCTCGGCGCGAAGGCCGTTCCCTCGCGCGCGCTCTACGGGAGCTTCACGCAGCGGGCGCGCGAGACCTTCCAGCTCACCGGCCGCCCGCCGCATCCGGCGCTCATCCGCGCGTACGCCCTCGTCAAGAAGGCGGCCGCGCGCGCCAACGCCGCGCTCGGCGTCCTGCCGCGTCGATCGGCGCGGGCCATCGAGGCCGCCGCCGATCGCGTCGCCGCCGGCCGCATTCCCGACGTCGCCGTCCTCGACAGCCTCCACGCCGGCGCGGGCACGCCGATCCATATGAACGTCAACGAGGTCATCGCCAATCTCGCCAACGAGCGACTCGGTGGCCGCCGCGGGCGCTACTCGCCCATCCATCCGAACAATCACGTGAACCTCGGTCAATCCTCCAACGACGTGACGCCGACCGCCATTCGCCTCATGGCGCTCGAGCTCACGGCTTCTCTGGTCGCCGAACTGCGACGGCTCGAAGCCGCGCTGCGGCGCCTGGCTGTCCGCGAGCGTCGCGTCGTGAAGCCGGGACGCACGCATCTTCAAGATGCGGTGCCGATCACATACGGTCAGGTCTTCACCGGATGGGCCCAGGCCGTCCGCGAGGCGGCCGAGGCGGTCGACGTCGCGACGCGGGCTCTCCGCGTCATCGGGATCGGCGGCACGGCCGTCGGCACCGGGCTCACCGCGCATCCGCGCTTTCGGTCGCGGGTGGTGCGCGAGCTCTCGCGTCTGGTCGGGCAGCGCCTCACTCCCGCGACAAGCACCGTGACGACGACGTGGAGTCTCCGTCCCCTGCTCGCCTGCTCGGCAGCGCTGCGCGGCGTCGCGGTCGACGTCGCCAAGATCTGCGCGGACCTGCGGCTCCTCGCCTCCGGGCCTCACACCGGCTTCGGCGAGCTGAGTCTCCCCGAGGTCGAGCCCGGGTCGTCGATCATGCCGGGAAAGGTCAATCCCTCGGTGCCCGAGGCCGTGCAGATGGCGTGCTACCAGGTGTGCGGCTACGATCACGCCATCGCACTCGCCGCCGCCGCGGGCGAGCTCGAGCTCAACGTCATGACGCCGCTCGTGGCCGACGACCTGGCCCTGGCCTTGGAGCTCCTGACGCGAGCCCTTCGATTACTCCGCACGAAGTGCGTGGAAGGCGTGCGGGTGAACCGCGCGCGGGTCGCCGCCCTCGTGCAGGGCAGCCTGATCGAAGCGACGGCGCTGTCGCCCTACCTCGGATACGAGGTGACCGCCGAGCTCGTCAAAGAAGCGCTGGCGTCGGGACGTTCCTTCCGCGACGTCGTCGCCGCTCGCGGCCTCGTCGATCGCGCATCGCTCGGCCGCTTGCTCGATCCGCACGCGATCACCGGCCCGCAACGCGTCGACGTGGCGTTGCGCCGGCGGCTGCAGGCCACGCCCGCCTACCGGCGGGCACGGGCGGCGATGTGATAAAACCGTTGCCCATCGTGGACGGCGGTCCATACTTCAGGTGACGATGCGATACGTGCTGGTGGCCGACGATGACCTCCTGTGGCGCATGCTCGGGCCGACGCCCCTGGGCGGCGAGCGTCCGGTCTACGTCGTGCCGCGCCCCGCGCTGGCGGCCCGGATCTCGCGAGGCGGGGGCGTGGCCGTGGCCGGTGATCCGTCGGCCGAGCGCGTCTATCGCCGGGCGTTCGTCTCGGGCCAGGAAGCCGCGGTGGTGGCGGTGCCGAGGGCCCGCCGGGGGCGTGTCCTGGCCGCGCTTCGTCGCGCGGCGCCGGGCGCGCCCGTGGTCGTCGTCGCCGACGAGGACGATCCCACGCCCGGCGACGTGACGTTGCTCTCCCCCGCTGCGCTGGCCGAGCTGGTCGTCGAACCGGTACTCGCGCGCGCGCTCACACGTGCTCGCGTGGAGCGAGTGCGCGCACACTTCGAGCGCGCGGAGCGGGTCCTCATCATGATCCAGGACGATCCCGACCCCGACGCCATCGCCTCGGCGCTCGCCCTGAAGATCGTGCTCGGCCGCACCCGCGGTGGCGCCACCATCGGCACCTTCGGCACCGTCGGCCGGCCCGAGAACCGGGCCATGACGCGCATCCTCGACATCGACGTCGAGCGACTCACGGTGAGCGCGGTGCGCGAGTACGACCGCGTCGCCATGGTCGACGCCCAGCCGGCCTTCTTCGAAGAGCCGCTCGGCGAGATCGACCTCGTGATCGACCATCACCCGACGGAAGCGCCCGTGCGAGCGCGACTCAGGGACGTGCGCCCCTCGTATGGCGCGACCTCGACGATCCTGACCGAGTACCTGCGCGCGGTCGACGTCAAGGTCAGCCCGCGACTGGCCACGGCGCTGCTCTACGGCATCAAGGCCGACACGCTGGCCCTCGAGCGCGGCGCCACGCGCGCCGACATGGACGCCTTCGCGTTCCTGCACGGGCTCGCCAATCACGGCGCGCTGCGACGCATCGAGCGGCCGGAGCTGCCACCAGCCGTGCTCGATCTCCTGGCCGAGGCCATCACGCGGCGCCGCCTCGTGGATGGCGTCATGTTCACCCACGTCGGCCCGATGCCCTATCGCGAGCTGGCCGCTCAGTTCGCCGATCTGCTGCTGCAGGTCGAAGGCGCGGAATGGACGGTGGTCTCGGGAGAGATCGAGGGCGAGCTCCACATCTCGGTGCGCAACTCCGGCCACGAGCGCGCGGCCGGCGACGTCGTGCGCCAGGCCTTCGCCGATCTGGGCCGGGCCGGCGGCCACCGCGCCATGGCCAAGGCGGTCATCCAGCAGCGTGACTGGCCCGCCGGTGACGTGGCGGCGACCGTGAGCGCGCGGTTCCTGCGCGCGCTGCGCGGCGGACGAGGCCGGGCAGGCGCGTGAGCGAGACCGAGCGCCTGACCGAGTCGGTCAAGGAGCTGCTCGGCGGCGGGCGCGACGAGCGCCTGGCCGGGCTCCTCGAGAATGCCCACGCTGCCGACATCTCGTCGGTCCTGCGCGAGCTCCCGCTGCCCGATCAGGTCCGCCTCTTCAGATTGCTGTCGTCGCAGCACGCGGGCGAGGTCCTCTCCGAGCTCGACGATCCCACCCAGCGCGAGCTGCTGCGCGCCCTCGACGAGCAAGAAGTCTCGCGCGTCCTCGACCAGATGCCGGCCGACGACGTCGTCGAGGTCGTGGAGGAGCTTCCCAAAGAAGAGGCGGAAAAGATCCTCGACCTCATGGCCGAGGAGAAGTCCGAGGAGGTGCAGGAGCTCCTCGAGTACCGCGAGGGCACCGCCGGTCGCCTGATGTCGCCGAACGTCGTGGCGGTCCACGAAGCCGCCACCGTGGCCCAGGCCATCGAGCACATCCGCAAGTCGAAGTCGGGCGACGACGCGTTCTACGTCTACGTCGTCGACGACCACGATCACCTGGTGGGTTTCGTGCCGCTCCACCGATTGCTCACCGCCGATCCACGGACGCCCATTCACGCCATCCGCAACGCGGACGTGGAGAGCGTGGCCGTCGACACGGATCAGGAGGAAGTGGCCCGGCTGGTGGAGCGCTATGACCTCGTCCAGGTGCCGGTCGTCGACGCCAGCCGCCGGCTACTCGGCGCCATCGGCGTCGACGACGTCATCGACATCATCCACGAGGAGGCGACCGAGGACATCCAGCGCCTGGGTGGTGTCGCCGGTGACGAGACCGTCCTCGATCCCCCCGAAGCCGTCTTCACGAAGCGGCTCGTGTGGCGGCTGATCAACCTGGGCACGGCCGTGCTCGCGGCGTCGGTCATCGGGCTGTTCGAATCGTCCATCAGGTCGCTGGCGCTCCTCGCGGTCTTCATGCCGATCGTGGCCTCGATGGGCGGCATCGGCACGACGCAGACGGCCACCGTCGTCGTCCGCGGCATCGCGCTCGGCGAGGTCTCGCGGCCCGTGCTGGGCCGCGTGCTCTGGAAGGAACTGTGGCTGGGCCTGACCACCGGCGCGGCCAACGGCCTCGTGATTGCAGCGATCGCCTACCTGTGGAAGGGCCAGATCCTCCTCTCGCTCATCCTCGGCGTCGCGCTGCTCTTCAACATGCTGGTCGCCGCCGTCGTGGGAACGCTGGTCCCGATCGCGCTCAAGGCGTTCCGAATCGACCCGGCGATCGCGTCCAGCGTGATCATCACCACGTTCACTGATGTCTTTGGATTCTTTTCATTCCTGGGCCTGGCCACGGTCCTCATCCGCTTCCTGCTGTAGCGGTCGAGGTGCTTTGCAAACGCGACCACGGGCGGTTAAGATAGCGGCGCATTTCGGGGATTCGTGCGGTCAGCATCAGGACCGCCTCCCGTCCATAGCGCTGGAGGGCACCGCGTGGACGTAGTCCTGGAGAAGAGGCAGGTCCAGCGCGCGTACGAGTTGTACGCGCCCATCTACGATTTCATCTTCGACTGGATCTTCGCTCCCGGCCGCGCGGCCGCCATCGCTCGTCTCGCTCTGCAGCCGACCGACCGCGTGCTCGAGGTCGGTATCGGGACCGGTCTCAACCTCCCGCTGTATCCGCCCGCGGTGCACCTCACCGGCATCGACCTCTCGCAGGAGATGCTCGACAAGGCGGTCGAGCGCGTGCAGACGCTGACGATGCCCAGCGTGACGCTCAAGGTGATGGATGCCACCTCGATGGACTTCGGCGACAACGAGTTCGACAAGGCGGTGGCGACCTACGTGATCTCCGCCGTCCCCGATCCCGTCTCCGTGCTGCGCGAAGTGCGGCGCGTGGTACGCCCGGGCGGCACGATCGTGATCCTCAATCACTTCAGGAGCGAGCGACGCGTGTTCGGCCACGTCGAGGACTTCGTCGCGCCGGTGTGTACGCGGCTCGGCTGGAAGTCGAATCTCGCGATGACGCCGCTGCTCACGCGCGTGGGCCTCACGCCCGAGCTCATCGTGAAGGTGAATCTCTTCAACGGCTGGCGTCTCGTCCAGTGCATCAACCGGAAGTAAGCCTGCTCGTTCGTTCGTAGCGTCGTTCCTCCAGCCGCCCAGATTCTGGGATGTTCCCTGGATGACGTGTCAGCGTGGCGGGACCTCGACGCGCTTTGTCAGCTGAGCCGCTTTGGCAACCGCGCAAATGTGCGCCGGACCGGGAAGTCTCTCGGGGGCCGGCGCTGGCACCCCTGTTGCTCCTCCTGGCTGCCCGGGAGGGCCCCATGAGCACCGGACGCGTGGTGGGTCTGCTTGCGCTTGTCGTGATGACGTTGCTCACCGTCGGAGCCGACGCACAACTCGCGCGCGTCGGCGTCGTGACGACGTTGCAGGGCTCGGCCACGCTGACGCGCGTGTCCGTCCCGCAGGGGATGCCGCTCAAGCAGCGGGACGACGTGTTCGTGGCCGACCGCATCGTCACCGGAGACAACGCGCTCGCCCGCATCCTGCTCGGGGGCAAGGCCGTCGTCACCGTGCGCGAGCGCTCGGCGTTGACCATCAGCGAGTCGGCGCACACCGCCACTCTCGACGTGACCGGAGGCAAGATCGCCCTGGCCGTGGTGAAGGAACGAATGAAGCCGGGCGAGCAGATCGAGATCCGCACGCCGAACGCCGTCGCCGGAATCCGCGGCACTGTCGTCATCACGGAAGTGTCCCAGGCGACGTCCCAGGTGGCTGAGTCGGCCAAGGGCTTCACGACCACGATCACGGTCTTGACCGGTGCGATCGAGGTGCGTCAGATCGATGGCTTGACGCGCCAGCCGTTCGGCGCCGGCGTGCTCGTGACGGCATCGCAAGCCATTCGCATCACCGGAGCCGCGGCCCCGCGCCCCGTCCAGTCCGTCACCCCCGACGTCCGACAGCGCCTGAGCGACGAGTTCAAGCTGGGGCTGAAGGACGCGCCGGCGCCGTCCTCCAGTGAGTTGCTGCAGCAGACGACGAACGCGCTGCGCGGCTCGTCGGGAACGGCGTCCACCACGACGAACGGACAAACGTCGACGACGTCGTCGTCGAATTCCACCGGCTCATCGTCCTCCGGCGGCTCATCGTCTTCGAGCGGGTCCTCGAGCGGAGCCTCGCCGTCGAGCGGGCCGTCGGCAAGCCCGTCGACGACGCCCACCACGTCCTCGTCCGTCTCCGCCCCTCCGGTGACGACACCGGCGCCCTCACTCGTTCCCTCGTCGTCGCTGACCGGTTCGGGATCGAGCGCAACGGCAGGGAACTCGGGCTCGGATAACGTGGGCAACGACGACAACAAGTCGGGCTCCAACCGGAAAGCGAACCAGGAGAGCCTGCTGCAGAAGGAGCTCAAGTCGCTCCGCAGGCGCAGATAGCTTCGGGGGATATATCCCCAGTTCTATACCGTTATAGTTCCTTTTCTTCATTGACGCGCTTCCACCGCGCCGGCGAAGATCGTCGGATCGGAGGAGGCGGTCAATGCAGGCATTCACATCTCGGCTGTCGCTCGTCCTCGTCGCGCTCGCCCTCATTTCGCCGGCATCTGCGTTCGCTCAGCTGACCAAGGCGGGCGTGGTCACCACGCTGCAGGGGACGGCGACCGTGACCCGCGCATCGCTCTCCCAGCCCCAGCCCCTGAAGTTCAGGGACGACGTGTTCGTGCAAGATCGTGTCGTGACCGGTGACGACTCCGTCGCCCGCATCCTGCTCGGCGGCAAGGCCATCGTCACGGTTCGCGAGCGCTCGTCGCTCACGATCTCGGAATCGCCGGGTGTCTCGACCGTGAACGTCGGCGAGGGCCGGGCCGCGATCGCCGTCGTCAAGGAGCGGATGAAGCCCGGCGAGACGGTCGAAATTCGAACGCCCAACGCCATCGCCGGAATCCGAGGCACGATCGTAGTCGTGGAGGTCGATCGGGTGAGCGCACAGGCAGGCTCGAGCTCCAACGCCGCCTACACGACCCGCTTCACCGTGATCACCGGCGAGGTGCTGGTGCGCCAGCTCCGTGGGGGCCAGCCGTTCGGCGCCGGCGTGACGCTGGGCAAGAACGACCAGGCGCGGTTCACGGGCCTGACGGCTCCCGTCACCCGATCGCTGACACCGGCGGAGGCCGGCGCGCTCTCGAACAGTTTCAAGGCGGCGAAGTCGGAGCCGCCGGCGGCCGCGAACGCATCCATCGTCACCCAGTCACAAGCCCTGGCCATCAAGGTGATGGACGACGGAATTCCGAAGCCAGGGCCGTCGGCTTCGGGGAACGGTAACCTCAAGAGGTCGATTCAAACGTCGATCATCCCCGGTTACTACGACCGGCGCCGCGATGAGGCCATCCAGGAAGTGACGCGAACCCAGAGCGGCCGGGAGGCGTTGCAGGATGCCCAGACCTCGGCGCAAGTGCTGAACAGCCTCTCGCCATCCGACCGGCAGCAACTCAACATTTTGATCCAGCAGTTCAGGCTCTCGAACAGTGGGCCCGGCAGTCTCAACAGCGGGTCGGGCGGCGGCTCCAGCAACAGCGGACCCGGTAACGGCACGATCACGCTGCCAAGCGGCCTCCAGGTCATCATTGAAAACGGCAAGCCGAAGAGCACTAACAGTGGATCTGGGAGCACCAGCAGCGGCTCGAGCGGCCACCACTGAGCGTTGCCCCGCGACCTTGAGGGGCCGTGCTCGTCTCAGTGGCTCCGGCTCAGCAGCGGCTCAGTACGTATAGGACACCGACAGTGTGTAGATGCTTCGGGTGTACGTGTACGGGGCGAGATTCGATCGCTGGTTGGTGCCCTGGTAGTCGGCGCCCACTGTGAACCCGCCTCCGACCGGGACTTCCACCCGGAGCAGGTGCGTGTACTCGTCGTCCTGACGCTTGCGCGTGCCCGGGTCGTCCTCGGGAAAGAGCGTGTTCTTGTTCAGGTAGTTGCGCCGGTGGAGACTGAAGTCGTAGATCAGCCGCACGTTGTACCAGGGCAGTGTGTACTGCGCTCCCACGATGAAGCGATTGCCGAGATAGGCGAAGTTGGAGCCCTGGGCAGATTCGTAGTCGAACTGGTACCCGAGCTTGAGCAGGTGACGGTCCTGGGCGAACCGAAAGACGTGGAGCAGGCCCAGCATGTAGTTGTTGCCGTCCTGGAACTGCTCGGAGTCGACCTGGCCTTTCTCGACGAAATTCCTCACTTCCGCCTTGAAGATGACGTTGGTCAGGTTGTGGGGGCCCTCGACGAGCGTCGAGTAGATCGAGGCCGCGTGGCGCTGGAGCAGCTCCGTCCCGCCGAGCATCAGGTATTCGTACGCGTACTGCACGCTGGAGATGAGCGGCATCGATCCGAGCAGGTCCTGACGGCTGACCGTCACCGTGCCCAGGTGGTCGATGATGTTGAACGACGGCAGGCGGTTGTTGTAGGTGGTGAAGAACGAGTATCCGACCGTCGACGTCCACGGTCCCGTCTTCAGCCAGTCGTACTCCAGCCGCAGTGAGGCGAGCTCGCCCCAGCTCTGGTTCTCGGGGCGGCGAAGCGCGTTGACGGTGTCGCTGCTCGGGTGTGCGCTCGGCCGCGCGTTCACGTTGTCGTCGAAGTACCCGCCCAGGCGAAGGCTGGCGTGCAATCTCCATTCGGCATCGCGCGACTCGGCGAACGACTGGCGCAGACGCTCGGCCGGTCCGGCGAGCGGCGAGGCCGGCTGCAGCCGGAGCGCCTGCTCCACCTCGGCCGCCGCCTGCCGGGACATGCCCATGGCATTGAGGGCGAGGCCCGTATAGAAGCGCGTGAGCTGCGCGATGTTGGGATCGGTCGTGCGGCCGGCGCGGAACGCCTGGAGGGCACCCTGGTGGTCGCCCTTCCGGTAGCGAAGGTAACCGACGTAATATCCGAGGGAGTCGAGGCCGGGATCGCGCCGGAACACGTGCTCGAGGACGACCTGCGCTTCGTCGTACCGGTTCAACGAGAAGTAGGCGAGGCCCAGCTGGTACGCTACCGCCATTTCCTCCGGAGAGATCCGGCGCGCCCGCTCGAGCAGTGGCGCCGCCTCGGCGGCCTTGTTCTGCGCCATGAGCGCGACGCCGGCGTAGTACAGGGCTTCGACGTGGCCGGGCTCGCGCTGCAGCGCGCGGCGGAAGCCCTCCAGCGCCTCGTCGTATTTCTTGTCCTCGAGAGCCAGGATGCCCTCGGCCACGAACACGTCGGCCTCGCTGGGCTGGCACCACGCCACATCGGCCGTGGCCAGGACCGCGATCGAGGCCAGCAGGCCCGCGGCGAGGCCGCGACCGGTCACAGCGATGCGCTCCGCCCGTCGGCGCCGGTCGGGCGGTGGATGCCCCAGCCGGCCAGCTTGGTGAGCACGGTGTTGCGATGGACGCCGAGCCGCCGGGCTCCCCGACTCACGTTCCAGCCCACGCTCTCGAGCACCCGCAGCACGTACTGCCGCTCGAATTGATCGCAGGCCTCGCGCAGCGGCAACCCCGTGTCCTCGGTGAGCCCCACCCCGGTTTCGGGCAGCGCCAGGTCGAGCGGAATATCGTGCATCTGGAGCACGGGCTCCCGCGCCAGCACGACCGCCCGGTGGATGACGTTCTGGAGCTCGCGCACGTTTCCAGGCCAGTCGTAGCGAACGAGCGTCTCCAGGGCCCCGGCCGTGATCGAGCGGACGTCGCGATTGCACTCGCGGGCGATCTTGCGCACGAAGTGCTCGACGAGGATCGGAATGTCGTCGCGCCGCTGGCGGAGCGGGGGCACGTCGATGGGCACCACGTTCAGGCGATAGAAGAGATCGTCGCGGAACGCCCGCTGGCGCACGGCCATCCGGAGATTGACGTTGGTCGCCGCGAGCACGCGCACGTCGACGGGAATCGGCCGCACGCCGCCGATGCGTTCCACCTCGCGCTCCTGGAGCACACGGAGCAGCCGCGTCTGCAGATCGAGGCGGAGCGAGCCGATCTCGTCGAGGAAGACGGTGCCACCGTGCGCCAGCTCGAACTTGCCGAGCTTGCGCGCGTGCGCGCCGGTGAAGGCGCCGCGCTCGTGGCCGAAGAGCTCCGATTCGATGAGCGTGTCGGGGATGGCCGCCACGTTGACGGCGACGAACGGCTGATCGCGCCGGGGACTCCGCCGGTGGATCGCCCGCGCCACCAGCTCCTTGCCGGTGCCGCTCTCGCCCGTGATGAGCACGGTCGTGGTCGTCTCGGCCAGCTGCGTGATGAGCTGATAAATGCGCACCATTTCGGCGTGGCGCCCGACCAGCCCCTCGAAGGCGTTGGCGCTCTCCCATCCGCTGGGAGCGAGCGCCGATCTCAGACAAAGGACCTCGCGCTCGAGCGCCCGCTTCTCGAGCGCACGCTGGACCAGGAGGTTCAGATCGTCCACGTCGAACGGCTTCACCAGGTAGTCGTAGGCGCCCAACCGCATCGCCGCGACGGCCGTCCGCACGTCGCGGACCGCGGTAGCCAGGATCACCACGATCGTTGGATCGAGGGCCTTGATGCGGGCCAGGACCTCGATGCCCGGCTCTCCGGGCATCCGCTGGTCGAGCATGACCACGTCGACCTCGCGCGCCCGGAGCACGTCCAGTGCGACGCCGCCGTCCTCGGCTTCGATCACGTCGCACGTCTCTTCCAGGATCGCGCGCACGGAGGCTCGCACGCCGTCCTCGTCGTCCACGACGAGGACCGTGCCGCGCCGGACCGCGGCGGGATTCTCGGCCAGCGCCGCCTTCATGGCCGGCGCGGTCGCTCGAGCACGACGTACTCGTTCTTGCCGGCTCCGCCGCTGCCCGCGCGGTGGACCCACAGCGGCACGACGTCGCCGGGCTTGAGCGCGGCCAGCTCGCGATAGAACGTGGCGGCGTCGCCGACGGTCCGGCCCTTCACGGCCAGGATGATGTCGCCTCGCTGCAGGCCGGCGCGCTCCGCGGCACTGCCCGGCGCCACCTCGGTGATGACCACGCCGCGCGAGAAGGAACGGCCGAGGAGCGTGGCGGGATCATCGGCCGGCAGCGGCTCGATGGTGAGCCCCCACATCGCGTCGCTGCGAGCCGCCGCCGGCTCGTCGGTCGGCATCTCGGCGACGGCGACCGTCATCGGAAGCCGCGCCTCGTCGCGGACCACGACGAGCGTCACCGACTGTCCGGGCGTCACCGCGGCCACCCGGCGCTGCAGCTCCGGCACCTCTCGGACGGTCTCGCCGGCAAACTGCACCACGACGTCGCCCGCCCGAACGCCGGCGACTTCGGCGGGGCCACCCTTCATGACGTCGGCAATCAGGACGCCCTGCCGCTCCCGGACGCCGAAGCTCGAGGCGAGCTCGTCGGTGACGTCCTGGATGACGATGCCGAGCCAGCCCCGCACGACGCGGCCACCCGCGATGAGCTGCTTCATCACGTCGCGCGCCATGTTGGCGGGAATCGCGAAGCCGATCCCCTGCCCCGAGGCGACGATCGCGGTGTTGATGCCCACGACTTTGCCGTCGAGGTTCAGGAGGGGGCCCCCGGAATTGCCGGGATTGATGGACGCATCGGTCTGGATGAAGTTCTCGTAGGTGGCCACGCCGACGCGGGTGCGCGCGGTCGCGGAGACGATACCCGCGGTCACGGTCCGGTCGAGCCCGAACGGGTTCCCGATCGCGATCACCCACTGGCCGACGCGCAAGCGGTCGGAGTCGCCGAGCTCGGCCACGGGCAGCGGGCCGGCGCCATCGACCTTGAGCACGGCGAGGTCGGTCTTCACGTCGCGACCGACGAGCCGCGCGGGGAGCTTCCGGGCGTCCGAGAGTCGCACGATGATGGCCTGAGCGTTCTCGACAACGTGGTTGTTGGTCAAGATGTATCCAGAAGGATCCACGATGACGCCCGAGCCGGTCGCCCGTGGCTCGTCGCGACGGCGACGGAAGCGGTCGACGAACTCGTCGCCGAAGAATTCACGGAACCGCTCGAGCTCGGCGGGCGGCGCGTCCTTGCGCGGAATGGCGCTGACGTTCACGACGGCCGGCGTCACGCGGTCGGCGACGTTGGCGAACGCATCTTCCAGGGCGCGCAGCACGGCCTGGGGGCCGGCGTCGGGCGCTTCGAGGCGCCCAGCCCACGCGGCAACGGTCATGAGGAATATGGTAACGAGAACGAGGAGAGCTTGCATGCGATACCAGAAGATTTTAACGGGCGCGGGCGCTAATCTGCTAGAGACTTGACGGTCAGCTCCACGATGTCGCGCGTGGCGGGCGTCACCGGCGCCTGAGACCCCCGGCGGAGGCCACCGACCCACACGATCTCGCGTCCGGATTCCACGAGGGGCAACCGGTCGCGGTCCCAGCGCGGGACCTTGGCGTCGATCAGAAACGTTTTGAGGCGCCGCTCGCCCCGCTCGGAGAACGGCCGGAAACGGTCGCCGCGCTCGCGGCCACGGACGTGAAGCGGCATGGCGAGCGCGTCGGCGTCGAATGCCACGCAACCTCGATCACGGGGGAGAACGTACCCGGCGGCGCCGATGTGACGTGCCTCGATTCGGAGGCCGATCTCGGACAGCAACGTCACGCCGGGTACGTTGAGGACACGCCGCCGGAGATGGACGGGCGCGGCGACGCCGATCCTGACGAGGTCGCCGCTGACGTCGAACGTGACACCGTCGAGCCGGAACGGTCGCCGCGGCGATGGAGCCGCGAGCATGCGGCGCAGGCCGCGATGTGCCCACGCGCGCAGCGGCCCACGGTGACCGAGGCGCACGGCGCCCAGGCGGAGGACGTCGGCCGCAACCAGCGGCGGCAACCCGGCCAGCGCCGAGCGAGCGAGTACGAGCGCGTCGCCGTCGATGGTGGCCAGGCGCCCGAGCGCGTCCCCGGCAACGCGCTCCAGTGTGTCCACGGCCTGGCGGGCTTCGCGAGCGACGCGAGCCAGCCTCGCCGAAAGATCCCCGGCGTGCGCGGTGGCGAGAAGCGGAAGGAGGTCGTGGCGGATCCGGTTCCGCAAGAACCTGAGATCACGATTCGTGGGATCCTCGATCCAGCCGAGGCCGACGGCGTCGAGATGCGCGGTCAGCTCCGCGCGACGAAGATCGAGCAGCGGACGGATGATGCGGCCGCGCGTCGGCGGGATACCGGCCAGCCCGCGTAGCCCCGCGCCCTCCAGCACGCGCATGAGCACGGTCTCGGCCTGATCATCGGCCGTGTGGCCCACGGCGATGCGATCCGCCCCGATCTGGTTCGCGTGACGTTCGAGCGCGGCATAACGCGCCTGACGGGCGGCGTCCTCCAGCGAGCCGTTCGACGAGACCGCCACCGGGATTACGTCCACCGGCACGCCGAGCCGGGCGCCGAGCGCCTGCACGTGCTCGGCGTCACGCCATGAGTCCGGCCGCAGACGGTGGTCGACGTGAAGCGCCGAAAGCCGCAGTCGATACGCTGACGTCAGGCTCGTGAGGACCGACAGGAGCGCGGTGGAGTCGGCGCCACCGGACACGCCGATCACGACGTGCTCGCCGCCGGTGAGCATGGCGTGGCGGCGAAGCGTGGCGCGAACGGTCTCGAGAACGACGGGCGCCGCCAGGGCACTACCCTCCCTGCAGGCCCACCCAGATCTCGCCGTCCTCGAAGTGCTCCTTCTTCCAGACGGGGACCGTCTGCTTGAGCGTGTCGATCGCATACCGGCAGGCTTCGAACGCGTCGCCTCGATGCGCGGCCGAGACCGCGATCAGCACGCTCGACTCGCCGATCTCGAGCCGGCCCACCCGATGCAGCATGGCGACGCGCTTCACCCCCGGCCAGCGTGCGTGCACGGTGTCGCCGATCTCGCGCATCTTCGCCTCGGCCATGGGGCTGTGGGCCTCGTACTCCAGATACTTGACGGGCCGCCCTCCCGTTTCGTTGCGTACCACGCCCGAGAAGACGACGATTCCGCCGGCTCCGGGGTGGTCCACGGCGGCCGCCGCCGTGTCGGGCGACAGTGGGCTCGTCACGACCTGATAGCGATCGCCGCCGGCGCCACCGCTCACGGGCGGAAACAGACAGAGCTCGTCGCCGGCCTGCAGCCGATGCTCGGGCGCGACGTAATCGTGGCCCACCGCGAACAGCGTGAACGGCCGGTAGGCCTCGAGCTCGGGATGACGATGCACGACGGCCGACCAGGCAGACTCCACGGTGCCATCGTCAGGGAGGTCGATCTCGAGCCGCTCGCGCCCGGTGGCCTCGCGGTACCGAGCGAAGAAACGAACTCGAACACGCACAGCGGTGTTACGCGGTCGCTAGAAGCGGTGGGACTGGCCGCAGCCGCAGCTGGACTTCACGTTGGGATTGTTGATCGCGAATCCGGCGCCCAGCATGTTGTTGTCGACGAAGTCGATCTCGCAGCCGGTCAGATATGGCGCGCTGTGCTGATCGATGAAGACGCGGATGCCCTGGGACTCGATGACCGTATCCCCGGCGCCCTGTTCCTCTTCCCATCCGAGCTCGTACGACATTCCGGAGCAGCCACCGCCCACCAGGCGGACGCGCAGCCCCCAGTCCGGCTTGCCTTCCTCTTGCCGCAGCTCGCTGACCTTCTTGGCAGCCGTCTCAGTTAGGGTCACCATGGCCTTGGCCTCCTGCCGGTTGATCTTCTCAAATATTATCACAAGATACCGCCCGCGGGCAGGAGGGTGATCTCCTCCAGCGCGGCCCGCGGCGGAAGCGCGGCCATGAGCACGACCGCCCGTGCGACGTCCTCGGGCCGAAGCATGCGGCCACGGTCGGGAGCGTTCGGGATCGTGTCCCAGAGCGGAGTATCCGTGGCCCCGGCCACGACGACGCCGACGCGCACGCCGTCGCCGCGGATCTCTTCGGCCAACACCCGACTGAAGGCCACGAGGCCCGCCTTGGTCGCGCTGTAGACGGCGGCGCCGGCGATTGCGCGTGTCGCCGCGATCGAGGCGATGTTGATGATGGTGCCGCGCCGCTGGCGCGTCATCGCCGGGACCACGGCCCGGCAGCACACCATGGCCGCGCGCAGGTTCACCGCCAGCATGGCGTCCCAATCGTTCGGCTTCCCGCCACTGACCGGGCCGAACGCGGCGACTCCGGCCGCCGTCACCAGGAGATCGATTCGTCCCAACTCGGCCACCGTCTGCTCGACGAGCGCCTCCACGGCGCCGTCCTGCGTCACGTCGGTGGGCACCGCCAGCGCGCGGCCGCCATTCTCGCGAATCTCGGCGGCCACGGCCGCGACCTCCTGCCGCGTCCGCGCCGCGAGCGTGACCGCGGCGCCCTCGCGCGCCAGGGCCAGGGCCACGGCCCGGCCGATCCCGCGCCCGGCCCCGGTCACGATGGCTGTCTGACCGCCGAGCGCCGTCAAATGGAGAGCCCCGGGCTGCTCTTGATGAGCGCCATGAACTCGGCCCGCGTCTCGGGACGATCGCGAAACGCTCCCAGCATCGCCGAGGTGACCGCCTTGGAATTCTGCTTCTCGACCCCGCGCATCAGCATGCACAAGTGAAACGCCTCCATGACGACGGCCACGCCACGCGGCTGGAGGACCTCGTCGAGCGTCGTGGCGATCTGCGTCGTGAGCCTTTCCTGCACTTGCAGCCGCCGCGCGTACATCTCGACCAGCCGCGGGATCTTCGACAGGCCCACGATCTTCTTCCGCGGCATGTAGGCCACGTGGCACTTCCCCGCGAAGGGCAACAGGTGGTGTTCGCACAGCGAGAACACGTCGATGTCCTTGACGACCACCATCTCGTCGTACTCCTCGACGAAGAGCGCATCGTTGAGGACGTCGTGGACGTTCATGCGGTAGCCAGAGGTCAGATAGCGCAACGATTTCTCGACACGCTCCGGCGTTCGCGCGAGGCCCTCGCGGCACGCGTCCTCGCCGAGCTCGGCGAGGAGCTGCCCGACGAGGCGCGCGACGGTTCCGGGCTCTTCGCTCATGATTCGCCTCGATACTCGAACCGGTTCTTGGCCGTCTCCACCACGGTCACCCGGCGGAGGATTCCCGCGGGCAGCGCGGCGGCCAGCGGCCGCCAGAACGCGCGAGCCAGGCTCTCACCGGTGGTGATCACACCGGCCAGGACGGGTGCGGCCTCGAGCGAATGGTGATCGATCTGATCCAGGAGCCTCCGCTGCACGATCTCGTCGAGCTCCCCGAGGTCGAGGACCATGCCGGTCACCCGATCGGGCTTCCCGCCGACCGTGACCTCCAGGTAGTAGTTGTGACCGTGCACGCCGGCGCACGCCCCGTAGAGCGTCGCATTGTCCTCGACCGAGAGCGCGGGGTTGCCGAGCTGGTGGGCCGCGCTGAAGTGGTACACGCGCGTCAGCTCGACGGTCATACGGCGTCCTCGGCACGGACGTCGACGTACAGCGTTGGATCTTCGAACACTCGAACCTGCCACAGACGCTCGGAGCCGAGCTTGGCGGCCAGCAGGTCCCAGATGACGAGCGCGATGTTCTCCGTGGTCGGCACGCGATTCCGAAAGAGGGCGTCGGCATTCAGATCCGCGTGATCGAAGCGGTCCACGACGGTCTCACCGACGATGCGCTTGAGCTCGCTCAGATCGATCACCATCCCCGTGCGCTCGTCGATGGGTCCGCGGACCGTGACGTCGACCGTGTAGTTGTGCCCGTGCGGAACGGTCAGCCGCCCGAAGACCCGCTCGTTCTCGGCGGCCGGCCAGCTCTCGACCCAGTACTTATGGCCGGCGGCGAAGGAAAAGCGGCGCGTGCTGTACGCGGTGGCGCTCATGCCGACAGCGCCTGCACGAATCGACTGGCCACAGGTACGAGATCGAACGTCTCCACGCGTCGTCGTCCCTCCTCTCCCATCTCTCGACGCAGCTTCGCGTCGCTCAACAATCTCTCCAGGGCCGTCGCCAGCTCGTCCGGGCTCCGGGGAGCGACAAGCAATCCCACCCGGCGGTCGAGGACGACCTCCGGAACCGCTGCCGCCCGGCAGGCGACGATGGGAAGACCGGCCGCCATGGCCTCGGCATAGACGATCCCGAAGCCCTCCTGAACGCTGGGCAGGCAAAAGCAGTGCGCACGTCCATATTCTACGGCGAGGGTCGAGCGCGCGACCTGCCCAAGGAAGACGACGCTGTCGCCAAGGCCGTGCCGGGCGGCCAGCGCCCTGAGGCGGGCGGACTCCGGCCCCTCTCCTACGATGCGAACCTGGAGCGTGGCGATTCGGCTCCGGAGGCGTGCCGCCGCGATGACGAGATCGTCGAGGCGCTTGCGTGGATACATGCGCGCCACCGCGAGCACGGTCGGTCGCGTGGCGGGGCGGGCGTTCGCTGCCGCGAAGAGCGCTCGCCACGACCGGAGATCGACGGGCTCGGGCACGACGGCGATCTTCTCCGCGGGCACGGCATAGGCCGCCGCGGCGACGCCGGCCGAGTAGTGGCTGGGCACGATCACGCGGTCGGCGCGCGCACAGTTCGCGCGCTCCCAGCCCGCCTGCAACTCGAGGAGGCGCCGCACGTAACCTCGCTCGTTGAGGAGCTCGTCGGCGATGATGCCCTTGAGCGCGACGACGAACGGCGTGCGTCCGCGTCGCCGCGCCCACAAGAATCCATCGAGATCGACGCCGACGACGACGTCGGCGTCGGGCGGCGCGGCCGCGACCCCAGCGTTGAACAGCCAGCGATCGAGGGTATGGAAGCGTGTCCGGAAGGGCGGCGTGCGGAGCGTCACGTCGTGACCGAGCTCGCCCAGCCCGCGCCGCAGTCCGTCCAGCGCGACGAACGTCCCGCTGCCCTCCGTCGTGGTCGGTGGCGTGGAGGTGAGGAACGTCAGGCGCACGGCGAGGGCCTCAGCGGCCCTGGAAACGCGGCGGGCGCTTCTCGAGGAACGCCCGCGTCCCCTCCTTGTAGTCGTCGCTCTCGAACGTCTTCAGCGCGAGCGCACGCAGGCGCTCCTCGTGCTCGTCACCGGGGCCGGCGAGATATCCGTCGACCGTGACCTTGGCGCCCTGGACGGAGAGCGGAGCGTTGTCGGCCACGGTGCGCAGGTACTCGTAGGTGTAGGCCTCGAGCGCTGCGGCAGGCAGGAGGCGCTGAATGAAGCCCATGTGGAGCGCCTCGCCGTCGTCGACCGTGCGAGCCGAGAAGAGGATGTCCTTGGCGTACGCAGGGCCCACGAGGTCGATGAGCTGACCGACGGCAGCGGCGCCGTAGATGATGGAGAGCCGCGCCGCCGGGATCCCGAAGCGCGAGCCCTCGGCAGCGAAGCGAAGGTCACAGGCCATCGCGACCGCCATCGCGCCGCCCATGCAGTAACCGAAGATCATCGCCACGGTGGGCTTGGGACAGGCCCGGATGGCGGTGTAGGCGGCCTCGGTCTCAGCGTTGTAACGCACGGCGGTCGCGGTGTCCTTGCGATTCTCGGTGAACTCCGAAATGTCCGCGCCCGATGCGAAGGCCTGGGTGCCGGCGCCACGGTAGACGATCGCGCGCACGCCATCGTCCCTGGCCAGCTCCGCCGTCACGCGGGCAAGGTCCTGCCACATGAGCAGGCTGATCGCGTTGCGCACGTGGGGACGGTTGAAGACGACCGTGGCGATGGCGCCATCGCGCTGCACGAGGATGTCGCGCTGACTCACGGACGCGGAGTGTAGCCTCAAGGAGCGACCGATTCAAACCGCCGCCCGACATCCCGCCGCGGGGCCCCGACAACGCCGCCGGTTGAAGGTGGTGGCGGTGGGAGGAATTGAACCTCCGACACGGGGCTTATGAGACCCCTGCTCTGCCGCTGAGCTACACCGCCGGAGAGGAACGACGCCCCAAGAACCCGCGAAATTGTACCGCAAAACGCGGGGTCGAAAGGGGCTAGACACCATAATCCGTTTGTTATAATCCCGGCCAGGATTTCAACGGTATTCGCTCCACCCTGCGGAGGGGCCTTCACATGCAGTTCCGGACATTCCCCTGGCCTGAACCCGTCGAGCTTCGTCAGTCTCCCAACGGCGACGAGGACGAAGAAGTGGCCGAAGACGAGGACCTCGACGAAGACGAGGACCTCGAAGACGACGAGGTCGCGGACGACGATCTCGAAGACGAGGACGATGACTTCGACGACGACGACGACTTCGAGGCCGATGACGATGACGACGATCTCGAAGACGACGAGGTCGCTGAAGACGCCGACGAAGAGGAGGACGAGGGCGAGGAAGAGGACGACGAAGCGTAGTCCATCCCGAGACGTGGAGGAGCATCACCCATGGCACTCTTGAGCGGAGATGGCTGGCTGTTCCTGCTGCGGTGGTTCCACTTCCTGGCGGGTATCACCTGGATCGGGATGCTCTATTACTTCAACTTCGTGCAGACGCCGTTCTTCGCCACGGCGGAGGCGCCGGTCCGCACGGGCATGCTCGCCACCGGCCTCGTCAGTCGCGCGCTCTGGTGGTTCCGGTGGGGCGCCATGCTCACGTTCATCACCGGCTGGCTGTACCTGCTCCACCGCATGGGCCAGCTCGGAGGGCCGCGTGAATTCCTCGCCCAGCCCTATGGCCTGACCATTCTGATCGGTGGCCTGCTCGGCACCACGATGTGGTTCAACGTCTGGTTCATCATCTGGCCGGCGCAACAGGTGGTCATGGCCTCGGCCACGCAGGTCAAGGGCGGCGGTCAAGCCATCCCCGAAGCGGCCGCCCGCGGCCAGCGCGGCGGCTTCGCCTCACGGACGAACACGATGCTCTCGATCCCGATGCTGTTCTTCATGGGCGCGGCCTCTCACCTGGGCTGGGTCGGGCCCCTGACAGGCTCCACGAAGATGGGCATGCTCATCCTGATGGTCGTCGTCATTGTCGTCGCCGAGTACAACGCGCTCGTCGGCACGGCCGGCCCCGGCAAGAAGATGCTGAGCACGCTCAAGGGGACGTTCTGGGCTGGCTTCGTGCTCACCGCGATCTTCTGGATCGTGAGCGTCATCCTCACGCCACGGATGTAAGCTCGCCGCGCTTCCCGGTGTTCTCGGGCCCGGTGACGGACGCCGGGCCCGAGGTGTTTCTGGCGCCGCTTCTACTTGAGGTATGCGGCCAACGCCGGAATGTCGTTGGCGACCTGCGGCTGCGGCGGCATGACGGCCGTCGGCCGCTTCGGCCGGTATCCTGGCGGGTACGTTCCGCGCAGAACTTTGCTCTCGAGGAGCTCCCGTGTCGAGCCCTTGAGCGGAGGCCCCACGGGCCCCGCTTGAGCCGGGTCGGTCGCGTGGCAGGCCGTGCACTGCGCGAGGTAGACCTGGCGGCCGCGCTCGGCTTCGGGATCGAGCGTGGGGCCGCCACACCCCACGACGGCCGACGCCATGAGAAGCAGCGCAAGGAAGCGCGAGGCGCGGGGCATGCGGCGGCGGAGTCTACTGACGCAGGCGGGACGTGTCAAACGACCGCGGCCGGCCAGGGGCCGACCGCGGTGAGCTATCAGGCCTGAGGCGCTGGACGCAGACGGAGTCGGGCAGTTTCGAAGTCGATGAGCCGGCCGGGCTGGCCGCTGCGCCGCCGCCGCCGAGGCCGCTGCTGCTCGTCCTCGAACTCCAGCAGCCCCACGTAATCGTCGAGGGTGAGGCGCTGGGTCGGACGCCGCAGGATCGTGCGGATCTCGCTCAGGGCCAGGCGTAGTCGCCACCATGCGTTCCGGAGACGGCGCATGAACCGAACCGGCTCCACCGCGGTGGGCACCGGCACTGCCGGCGTGGTCGAAGGGAAATAATAGACGTTCGAATCACTCAAGCGGTTGCTCATCGCTGACCTCGCGTGTCCATCATTGTGCTGGCACGGCGGAGCGCTTCGTCGAGTGCGCTTTTGGCCCGATATGTTTCGATCATCGTCGTCACGCGCTCGCGCTCCCCGCCATCGGCGGGATCCAGATCGACGACACGAGCACGGAAAACCTGACGGGCTTCGACGAGGGAATCGAGCAGAGTCCGCGTCGCCTCGACCTGTGCGCGCACCGCTTCGGGCCGGTGGCGGGGCTCGGCGATCATGACTTTGGGCCGTTCGGGTGCCGGGACGATGGCCTTGGGCAGCACGATGTCCGGGCGCCACAGCGCGATCCCGGACGAACGCGTGACGAGCGGAGCAGCCGGCGTCTCGAGCATCTCCTGGTGGTGCCGGTTGTTCAGGAAGTTCATAGACACTGGTCTGCATCGCAACTCCAGTGCCATGGTCGACCGCCGCTAAAGTCAGAAAATTACGACGATTGGAAAAAATCTAATTTCAGCGGGCCCCGGAGAAACTCCCGGCCACTGGGAGTTCCTCCTGGGACGATAGGAGGGCGAAAGCCTCAGGCGGGACGGACGATGTTGAAGTCGCGGATCTTCTTGTTGAGGGTCTTGATGTCGACTTCGAGCACTCGGGCCGCCTGGGCCTTGTTCCAGGCCGTCGACTGAAGCACGCGCTCGACATACTGCCGCTCCATCTCCTGGAGGGAGACGAGCGGCGTCTGGGCGGGCTCGGCCGCCGTGCGCTTGACCACGGTCAGCTCGGCGGGCAGCGCGTTGGCCTGCACCTCGTCACCATCGTGGAGGATCTGCAGGCGCTCGATGAGGTTGCGCAGCTCCCGGATGTTGCCCGGCCATTCGTACCGCTGGAGCCGTTCCATGGCGTCGGCTGAGAAGCGGAGCGGCTGACCCCCGCGAGCGCCCGGGGCCGAGAAGTGCTGGACGAGGAGCGGGATGTCATCGCGGCGGCGGCGCAACGCGGGCACCGGAATGACGATGGTGGCCACGCGGTAGAAGAGGTCCCAGCGGAATCGACCCTCGGTGGCCTCCCGATTCAGGTCCTTGTTGGTGGCGGCCACGATGCGCGCGTCGACGTTGAACGCGCGCTCCTCGCCGACCCGTCGCACCTCGCCGGAATCGAGGACCCGCAGCAGGCGTACCTGCATGGCCGGCGACATCTCGCCGATCTCGTCCAGGAAGAGCGTGCCGCCGTCGGCCGCCTCGAAGAGGCCCACGCGGGAGTTGACGGCTCCGCTGAACGCGCCGCGCTTGTGTCCGAACAGCTCCGTCTCCAGCAGCGTGTCGGGCAGCGCGCCGCAGTTGACGGACACGAACGGTCGCGACGCGCGGCGGCTCTTCAAGTGGACCGAGCGGGCCACCAGCTCCTTGCCCGTCCCGCTCTCGCCGTTGATCAACACGGGGCTATCGCTGGCGGCCACCCGCGCGATCATCGAAACGACGTCCACGATCTCGGGGCTGTCGCCGACGATGTGCGGCATGCCATCGCGGCGGGTCATCACCTCTTTGAGCGCGTGGTTCTCCCGCCGCAGGTCCTTCTTCTCGGCGGCTTTGCCGATGACCTGGACCAGCTCGGCGTTGCGCCAGGGTTTGGCCACGAAGTCATAGGCGCCGAGCCGCATGGCCTCGACGGCCGTTTCCACGTCGGCGTTTCCGGTGAGGATGACGAACTCGGTGTCGACGTCGCTCTCTCGCGCCCAGCGGAGAATGTCGAGGCCGGACGCATCGGGCAACTTGACGTCGAGGAGGACGACGTCGAATTCCTGGCGGCCGAGGGTGGCCATGGCGTCCGCCCCCGAGCTCGCTTCCGTCGTCGACCAGCTGCTCTTGGTCAACACCCGGCCGAGAAGCGACCGGACTTCAGGGTCGTCGTCCACCACCAGCACGCGAATTCGCTCGTGCACGGTTGCGTCATCATAGCACTTTCGCTGATCTGGACCGCACAGTTGCGGGCCCATCTTCGCGATTTTCCGGCGGTCTTTCCAGAGCCTGGCCCGTCACGGTCCGCGACCGGGGAAGAGCGAGGGTGCCGACGACACGCGTTCACGCCACCGAGTCTCCTCGAAGAGCCGCGGGCGCCAGCGCTGACACGAATCGTCACTTCTTGAGAAAAAGTTTTCGACGATTCCTCGGAACCACACGCCCATGTTTCCACGGACCAATGGCCGTTGCCCTCATGCGCGTCGCAGTCGCTGCGCCGTTCTTCATCAGAGCGGTTCGCGCGCTCCCGCTCGATCACATCCTCGTCAACTCGGAGACCTAGCGCCATGGGAGATCTCAACGAAGCCCGGATCCTGATCGTCGACGACGAGCTCGCGAACGTCCGGCTTCTCGAGCGTTTGCTGCAGCAGACCGGCTATCGCAACCTCGTCACGACGACGGATCCTCGTCAGGTCCGCGGACTCTACGACGAGCTCCATCCCGACCTGATCCTGCTCGATCTGATGATGCCGCACCTCGACGGGGTCGCCGTGATGGGCGAGCTGGCGATCCCCGCGGAGGCCTACGTGCCGATCCTGGTGCTGACCGCGGACGTGACGATGGCGGCCAAGCAGCGCGCCCTGGCCGCGGGCGCGAAGGACTTCCTGACCAAGCCGTTCGACCGGATCGAGGTGCTCCTGCGGATCAAGAACCTCCTGGACACCCGGTTCTTGTACCTCGAGCTCGAGCGGCAGAACCGCTAGCTGGAGGCGATCGTCGCCGAACGGACCCAACGGCTGCTGCAGAGCGAGAAGGTGGCGACGATGGGCTCACTGCTGGCCGGTGTTGCCCACGAGCTCAACAATCCGCTGGCGGTGCTGACCGGGCACGCTCACCTGCTGCGCGAAGGCGCCAAGGACGAATCGCTGGCCAGCCGCGCCGAGAAGATCCAGGCCGCGGCCCACCGGTGCGCCCGGATCGTGAAGAACTTCCTGGCCCTGGCCCGGCAGCGGCCACCGGGGCGCGGGGCGGTGTCGGTCAACATGGTGATCCAGGGCGCTCT
>Ga0209801_1000105_pt1 | contig 57856 bp, 45 predicted proteins | sample GraSoiAngelo_127_FD_185884 | JGI IMG/M metagenome (GOLD analysis project Ga0209801, IMG submission 185884) | Grasslands soil microbial communities from the Angelo Coastal Reserve, California, USA - 14_0927_09_40cm (SPAdes) (version 2) | ecosystem: Environmental > Terrestrial > Soil > Grasslands ... | reverse complement strand
TTAAATGCGAACCGCGAACAAGATTTCAACAGCTGAATCAGCTACAAAGACAACCATTGAAGACTTCGACGTGGTTATTCTCGGGGGTGGCACAGGTTCCACGGTTGCGGCGTGGACTTTTGCCGGCGAAGGCAAGCGAGTTGCCGTCATCGATCGCAAATATATTGGCGGATCGTGCCCCAACATCGCCTGCCTGCCAAGCAAGAACATCATCCACAGCGCTAAGGTGGCGTCGTACTTTCGTCGGAGCAAAGAGTTTGGCATCAATGAGAACGGCTTCACCATTGACATGTCGAAGGTCCGGGAGCGCAAACGCAAAATGGTAACCGGCCTCAATGACATGTATCTGGAAAACTACAAAAACACAGGAGCAGAGTTCATTCGAGGAACAGGCCGGTTCATCGCTCCGAAAGCCATAGAGGTCACTCTTCCCGACGGTACCATCCGTCAACTGCGCGGCACGAACGTGATCGTCAGTACCGGTACACGGGCCGCAGTGGGAGCAATTCCTGGCTTAGCGGCAGCTCAGCCGCTCACGCACATCGAGGCGCTCGAACTCGACCAAATTCCTGAACATCTGCTGGTGATCGGTGGCGGCTACGTCGGCATCGAACTTTCCCAAGCCATGCGACGTTTCGGCAGCAAGGTAACGTTAATCGATCGCAACGCGCGGTTGATGCAGAAAGAAGACCAAGACGTATGCGATGGTCTTCGCAGCCTGCTTGAGGACGAGGGCATCGACATTCTTCTGAATGTTGGGATTAAGCGGGTGTCAGGGAAATCGGGCGACTCCGTTAGTGTCGTTATCGAACAGAACGGAATTGAGAAAACCTTAAAGAGTAGTCATATATTGATGGCCGCCGGCCGTACTCCTAATACCGAAGGACTTGGGCTGGAGATCGCTGGCGTTGAACTCACCGACCGCGGATACCTCAAGGTCAATGAGCGATTGCAGACGACGGCACCTAGCGTTTGGGCAATCGGCGAGGTTGCTGGCAGCCCACAGTTTACACACATCAGTGTGGACGATTTTCGGGTCGTCCACGCTGATCTAACCGGCGGAAACCGCATTACGACTGGCCGGCAAGTTCCGTACTGTTTATTTACTGACCCCGAACTCGCTCACATCGGCCTGCATGAAACAGACGCGCAATCGCAGAATGTTTCGTACCGCTTGTTCAAAGTTCCGATGGAAGCAAACCTGCGTGCACGCACTCTCTCCGAAACGCGAGGATTTCTCAAGGCCGTGGTAGAGGCCGAAAGCGATCGCATCCTCGGCTTCACCGCTTTCGCTGTTGGCGCTGGGGAGATTATGTCAGCGGTACAGATTGCGATGATCGGAGGAGTACCCTACACCGCCCTTCGGGACGCTGTCCTGACGCATCCGACGCTAACAGAAGGACTGTTAGCGCTGTTCTCATCGGCACCGACGGTCCACGATGTTGTGGATGCAACCTCAATGACCGCCGCGTAAGGCTTTCCGCTTAAGCATTCCCAACGAAAGGGAGGAGTTATGGGACTGTCATGGCAGCAAGGTCCGTTATCATCGGGAGCAATCGGCCGATTTCTCTTGCCTGATCCGCTACCCAAGAGACTTTTGTACGTTGAGCCATTGCGGCGGCGGATGCGCGTGCGTTTCGGCGGAAACTGGATCGCCGATAGCGAGAACGTTCTCCTGCTCTTCGAGCCGGGCCACTATCCGATGGCCTATTTTCCGGAGACCGACATCTCTCCAAATATTCTCCAAGGTACCGAGCATACAACCCAGCATCCCGATCTTGGCCCCACTTCCTGGTACAAGGTCCGAGCTGGTGACAAGAATGCCGCGCGGGGAGCCTGGCAGCACATCGCCCTGCCCGCGTACGCAAGCGAGTTGCAGGGACGGGTTGCGTTCGCTTGGCCCTCCATGGATGCCTTCTACGAAGAGGACGAACGGATCGTAGGTCATGCCGCCGACAGCTATCACCGCATCGATATCCGGCAGACATCCCGTCATCTTGTCGTTCGCTATGGTGACCGCATCATTGCCGACACGAAACGGCCCGTGGTTCTCTACGAGTCCGGCTTCGCTCCGCGCTGGTATGTTCCACGTGCCGATGTCGATGAGTCTGCGCTCACTCCCGTCGAACGCCAGACCTTTTGCCCGTACAAGGGGCTATGCAGCTATTACAACATCGGTGACGAACATCTAGCGGTATGGTCGTATCCTGAGGCATTTCCCGAGGTCGGCCGCATCTCCAACTTCTTGTCATTCGAGCCAGACATTGTCTCAGTACAGCTCGATGGCAAACAGCTATATCTTGAGCCGGGACAGACGGTAATTCCACACGGCCCCGATCGCGAACTAACCGTCGCCGAAGTGCTCCCCCGCCGCAAGTCGGCATGAGTGGATGTAGAGGAGACATAACCGTGAGTACACCAACGTTTTCAATCGAAGTCGTCACGCTGCCAGTGAGCGATGTCGAGCGAGCGTTGCGATTCTATGTCGATCGGGTTGGCTTCACGCTTGATGTCGACTATTCGCCGAACGACATATTCCGCGTCGTGCAGCTCACTCCATTAGGTTCGAGCTGCTCGATCCAGATAGGTAACGGACCCACCGACGCGCCTGTCGGTTCACTTCGCAACGTCTATCTCGTGGTCGCCGACCTCGCGGCCGCGCGGAACCGCCTGCTCGAACGTGGGGTCGACGTTGGTGAGATCCGGCACAAGACGCCCATTGGAGCTTGGGATGGAGGTTTCGCTCCGGGGCTCGACCCAGCGCGGGGAGACTATGCCAGCTTCGCCAACTTCTCCGATCCGGATGGCAACGGTTGGGTGCTACAAGAACGGGGCTACCGCAATGTGCGAGATGGCGTGAAGCTTGGTGATGACAACCATGCGCAGCGCGGCTGAAATACCCAGGAACTGAAATACCCGGGAGAAGAGAGCCGAACAATATCTCGGTGCAGCTACTCGAGCCGACGCTTAGGGAACATCGGCGCTGGTCACAGAATGGTCACAAAACTGTGGTCACTTGGTAGAGTTAAGTTATTGACCAATAACGGGGATAGGCTGGTAGTACGCAGCCCTGAAAAGACTGCGCTCTACCATTGTTTCAAGAGAGTCAGAAACTGGCTGGGAAGTCCAGAATTTCTAAAAGGCCGGGGACACATCGGGGACACAATAAGGTGTTTCCTGCTGCTGCTCCTAGAGCGCCATCCAGTGCGGCGTCATGGCGGTCCAGAACGCCGAAACTTGCCAAGGCTGAGAGCAGTCGAGGAAAACGCGCAGAATTGGTGTTTGAAAATGACGGAGACCATTGTTCCCAGTTCCTTGGGTCTCCTCACTCGTACCGCAGCGCCACCATGGGGTCGACCTTGGCTGCGCGACGTGCGGGAATGTAGCTGCCTATTAAGGCGACACCAACAAGCAAAACAGCCGTAACGATGAATGTGAGCGGATCTGCAGGCCTCACGCCGAATAGGAAGCTCTGAACATAGCGAGTAACGCCCAGCGCTGCTGCGCATCCGAGCAATGTGCCTGCAATCGCCAGCCCGGCCCCTCGCCCAAGAACGAGCCTCAGCACATCCTCACGCTCCGCGCCCAAGGCTAGCCGGATTCCAATCTCCTGAGTGCGGCGCGCGACCTGAAACGCAAGCAAGCCGTAGAGTCCTACGCAAGCGACAATGACTGCTAGTGCCGCAAACAAGCCGGACAAGACAGACATCAGCCGTTCCTGATAGAGATCCTCATCGATCTGTTCGGTCTCGGTCTTCATGCCCAGAATCAGGAGATTGCTGTCAAAGCGTCTGACCGCCGACTGGATCTCCGGTATGACCGCGACTGATTCCATCCCGGTGCGGACCTCGAAGTACATGGGGCCATTCCAATCGCCAATCGGCATGTAGACAGTTGGCCATATGGTGTCTCGTACATTGTCATACTTTGCGTTTCCGACAACGCCAATAATTTCATAGGCAGGACCAGAGGCGTTGCCGAAGTGGAAATATTTTCCGAGTGGATCGCGGAAACCAAAGAGCTGCCGGACCAGGGTTTCGTTCACGACTACCTGAGTTGGAACGTCCTTGCTGCGGGCTCGCTCTGAATCTTCGTCGCCAAACATCCGTCCCTGTCGCAGAGGAATGCCCATTGTTGTCAGGAAATCGCTGGACATGGGCAGACCATGCGCTCGCACCTGCAGCGCTGGCTGATCATGCGAAAAAATCGGGGCAGCCATACCTCCATTACTTAATAAAGCGACCCCGGAGCGGCTGACTGAGACAACCCCCGGCAGGGATCGGAGCTGTTGCCGAAGATCTCGGTAGACAGTGTCGAGATTCTTTCGACTGTAGGTCGAGTCGATCTGGAACACCAGCAGATGCTGTGGGTTGAACCCAGCGTCCTCGGCTCTTAGATTGGCCAGTGTCCGGGTGACAAGCCCAGCAGCCGCAAGAATAGGCATGGCGAGCGCGATTTGAGTAATCACAATCCAGCTGCCGAACGCCACACTCCGGCCGACCCCGCCCATCGCGCTGCCACTTTCAGCTTTGAGCATCGGAACCAACTCCGGCCGGCCGCTGGAAAACGCTGGGATAAGTCCGAAGGCAACTCCAACCGCGACTGAAACCAGCAGCGTAAAGGCAAACACGCGTGCATCAGGGCGAACGTCGAGTTGGAGCGGCATCGACCAATTTCGCGAGAAGAACGATACGAGCATACGCGCCCCAAAAACTCCGAGCGCCATTCCGGCGGCGCCGCCCGCAAAGGCGAGGAGCAGACTTTCCGCAAGTAGTTGCGAAATGATTCTGCCGCGCGTTGCACCCAGAGCGACACGCATGCCCAGTTCTTTTCTTCGGACAGCTGACCGCGCCAATATTAGTCCGGCGATATTGACGCAGGAAATCAATAACACCAGCGCGACAGCGGCAAGCAGGGCAAAGAGTACTTTTGAAAAATCCCGGCGAAGTGTCGCTAAGCCATGTGCCGAGGGTGCGAGTTCGATTTGTGGCGCATCATCGGATTTGAAGATCGCCTCCGGATCACTTGTCGTACTCGCCGCAAATGCTGTACTAACCGCGGAGGCGGCTTGACCAAGACTGATTTTTGGCTTCAGACGGCCGATCAGTTCCATCCATATGGCATCAGCTTTAGTTTGACTGGGAGTGTAAGGCGGCCCTTTCGCGTTGAACGCAAGGGGTATCCATAGATCGCACGTCAGGCCGGGATCAAGTTGCGCGAATTCCACGGCGGTAACGCCGACCACTGTGAACATGGTTTTGCCGATCAAAATTTCTTTACCGAGCACGGCGCCATCGCCACTCAAATTGCTTTGCCAAAAACGGTGGCTGACTACGATGCTGGGAGCCGCGCCTTCAGAGTCGTCTCGCTGATCAAAAAGACGGCCCACTGCCGGTCTTACACCAAGGGTCGAAAAGAAGTCACCGGAAACAAATAGCCCCCGCACTCGGCTAGTCTGGCCTTCAGAGTTCACAGTCAGGTCGGCAGGCACGAATGCCGCCACATCGGAAAAAACATTTCGCTCGCTCTGGAGCTGCTCGAAAAATGGCAAGGAAAATGAACACCCTCCAGCGTCCAAAGGCACATCGGAAATGATGTCTCTGCCTTCGAGAGCAGGCCCGCTGCCCGGCGGGCAGTTGGCATAGCTGGAGGAGGCCTTGGTTTTCGGAATGCTCTTCGCCTTCCATTTCAGTAAGACCAACCGCCCAGGATCGTTGATCGGCAGCGTACGGAGCATAACCGCATTAATCAGACTGAAAATCGCTGTATTTCCGCCGATGGCGAGTGCAAGCGTGATCACACAAACTGCTGTAAAGCCACGGTTCTTCGATAGCTGTCGGATTGCATATCGCACATCCTGGGACACACGCTCGAACGGCACCCAGCCCCATGCTTCCCGAGTCTGTTCTTTGATAAGGACGTCGTTGCCGAAGGCGCGCCGAGCGGCGTGGCTGGCCTCCTCTGGCGGTAGGCCGCTTTCTCGTTGTTCTTCTTCTTCTAACTCCAGATCAGACCTCAGCTCCCGTTCTAAGTCAGTCTCGCTTTTGTGGAGCTGCCACCACCATTTCATGTCAACTCTCCTCTGCGGTCGGCCACATCACCCGTGCAACAGCTTCCGCCATTTGCTTCCACTTCGACTCCTCGACAACAAGCTGCTTCTTGCCTTTGTCCGTCAGTCGGTAATATTTGAATTCCCGGTTTCGATCAGGAGCCGTTTCCCATTTGGAAACGACCCAGCCTTTTCGCTCTAGCCGGTGTAGAGCCGGATAGAGTGAGCCGTGCTGCATCTGCAGGAAGTCATTCGTGGTCCTTTGAATATGTTTGCCGATCTGGTGACCGTGAGCAGGTCCATAAAGAAGTGTTCGCAAGACGAGCATGTCAAGTGTGCCTTGAAGAAGATCCGCGCGTTTCTGTGCTTTCTTTTCCATGGAAGACATTCTACCCCCGGCTTCCGTTTGATGGTAGACACTCGACCCTAACATGTCAAGCGCCTTGTTCGATGTCTAAACTGATTCGCAGTTTCGAGGCACGTTCTGACTGGTATTGGCTAGTTCCCGGGGGAGTTGTCGATAATCCGGAAGTAGATTTTAAAAGTCTGATATGAAGATTCTCGGTGAGCCAACGGAACGCAAACCCCTGATTGTCCTCACGGCAAAACCAAACTCGGTTTCTTTCCCCTTCCGACAGTCGAGGCCGAGCGCTTCAGAAATTGCCTCGCATTTCCGTCCGAGTTCTCGGCTCTTGATCCTTGCGTTGGAGATGGCTCGGCTTTCACGTGCCTGCTCAAAGACACATACGCGCACCGGTACGGACTTGAGATTGACGCCAATCGAGCAGAACAAGCGAGAAGCCTGGGAATTGAAACGCTCCGCACGAACACCATGCGGAAGCCGCCTGTAAACGTAATCCGTTAAGATAAGGACTGGCCTTTGCCTTGCGCAATCTCTGGTCAAACCGGCTCTTAAACGCGGGGTTGTCGTTGAGGTCGTAGCGATCTCTAAAGGCCGGGGTTTCACGAAGAAGCACGGAAGCACGTCACCAAGGACGGTGTTCCGGTTGGCATTTATCTGTTGATGTCGAACGAAGGGACGAGCGCAGCTGAATCGCTTAGACGCCTGCGAATAAGATGCAGGCATACTGAACGTGTTGGGGCCTGCTCCTACCTAACAGAACTGTGCACTTCACAGACCTTATCTTGGCAGAATGTTGGTGGCTGACCGGCGGGTCGAACTAGCGGATCGGAAAGCCTCGGCTCCCACCCCTCGATTTTCTGCGCAACAAGCTTCTAGTCCAACTTTGGTATTGCCTGCGCCATTGAACAATCTCGGGCCCAAACGACCCGACCATTCTGCCGCCGATTTTATTGATGCTTCAATAAAAAACCAGCGAGCAGGATCAGGCTTGGAAGCAACCAGAAATACCAGTCTCCGCCTTCGTCAACTATCTTCCTTCGCTTGCTAGATCGCATGCCGCCCCCAGTAGCCTATCAGTCTGAGAGAAAGCTCATGGCTGGACAATGGCTCGCATGTGGCGTTACTGAGGTATAACGGACGTAATGGCGAAAATACAGAGCAACAAGTTCGACGCGCTGCTGTCGGACCTGAATATTCGCAAGCCAGGCGACGGGTACGAGGTCGTACGTGCCATGCGGCAGGCTAATCCACGTTGCGTTGCGATTATCTTGACGGGATCCCCCGATGTTGACAGAGCTGTCGAGGGTGTCCGCTATGACATCGACGAATATTTCGTGAAACCTGCCGATATTGATGCCCTGATCGCGACATTGCAAAGAAGATTAGCAGCGCGGCTGTCCTGTTAGTTTCCTAACTTGGGTTAAGCTCGTTGGATGCTACACCACGAAGTGTCGCTTGTCTTCCCCTTGGTGCCTGCCCTGCCTGCCCCTTGGTGCCTGCGGGCCAAACCGCCCCTCGGACCGTGTGTCATCGACAAGGTTCAGCGCGGATGGCGGTTAAGGCTCGGGACGAAGGAGGCGGACGTCGTTATGTCATCTACGGCCCAGCTCACGTTCTTGAGTCTCTTCGACGTAAGCGCGGCGGCGCCGGATGAGGTAGCGATTACCGAGACCAGGGAGGCTCCAATGGCGTAGCGGATATCTACTTTGAAGACCAGCGTCAGCAGCGGTACAAGAATCACTCCGCTACCCAACCCGGTCAGTGAACCCAAGAATCCCGCACCGAGCGACACGAGCCATACCAGTAGTGTAAAGACCAAGACGTTCATTTGGCCTTAATAGTGTGCCACAGTGAGTTTCACCCGCAACATACCGAACAGAACACTAAGTCTGCAACGTATAGGAAGTGCTGGCTCAACGCTCGGGTGACCGTTTTAGGAGGTTTATGAGAGGATCAGGAATTCAGACCTGCGCTTGAGATCGATCAGGACTTGTGAAGCACAATTTCCTCAATATCGACGATATGCCTTCGCATAGCTTTGTGCGCGGCTGCGGCGTCGTGCCGCTTGATGGCGTTGAGAATCCGCGAGTGTCCGGCCATGGACTTCTGCGGCCGCCCTTCTACTTGTAAAGAGCGTTCCCGGACTTCCAAAAGCATATCCATGAGAGCGTCAAGCACTTTCAATACAACCGCATTTTCTGAGGCTCTGGCGATGGTGTAATGGAATTCTGAGTCTTCCTCAATCGCAAGCTCTCCCTGGCGAACCTTCTTCTCTTGTCGGCGCAGAATCCCTTCCATCTCAGCAATCGCTTGGGGAGAAGCGCGCTTCGCCGCTAGTGCCGCAAGCTTAGGTTCGAGCATCTTGCGAAAGTCCAACAGTTCGCCCAAGAGCCGCGGGTTTTGCAGCAGGCCCATGGGGGGAACCAGGAAAATGTCAGCAGAAGGCTCGCGCACGGTTGTGCCTCTACCCGAGCGGGGATCAACCAGGCCCATCAGTTCCAACCTTCTTACGGCCTCCTTCACGCACCCACGAGTGACCCGGAACATCGCTGCCATCGTGCGTTGGGTGGGCAGCTTGTCACCGGGTTTCAGCTTTTGCTGAATGAGCCGTTGAATCTTGGCGGCGACTTCTTCATGGACCTTGGCTCTTCGCGCGGTCGGAGTGCCGGCAAGAGTGTTGGTGGAGCGTGTACCAGGCATATTCCTATGAGCGACATCGGGGAGCAACCAACAATCCCTTTTTAATTGCAATTGATTTATCGGACCGCATGGAAAATGCGGGAGCTTTCAAACTCGGCGTGCTCTGGTAGCAAGCATCGTCCTTGCCAATCTTGAACGCGCCCCAGTCGCCCTTCACCCCCAGAAAGGTGTCGCGCGAGCCCCACTCGCTTTGACTTGCGCCCGTGGCCGGTCCGGGAGGCGCTGAATAAGGAACCTCCGATTCGACTTGGAATAAACCGGTCAGCTAGGGTGTATTAGGCTGGCCGCTAAAGCCGAAACAAGACACATTGCTTCGCTACTTCAGCGAGCCAGCCATTGGCGCCCCGTTAGAAACTGAAAGTCATTCCGCCCGAAACTCCCTGAAGTCGGGTACCGGCGAATCCCTTGCCCGTGAAGTCCCGTTTGTCGACGACAGCACCATGGCCGCCGGCGCCCAAATCGTAGTGAGCGTCGGCATGGTTGGCCTGACGCGCGGCGACAAAGTACGTTGACATATTCCTGGTCAGCGTATGCTTCAAGCCAAAGGCATACATGTTGGTTTGATTGTTGACCGCGCCGTCCAGAGAAGCCGCTGTCCCTGGAACGCCGCCTAGGCTTGCGAAGTCGGTACAGAGACCGCCGGTAGCGGCGGCACACTGGCCCGGATCTCCAGGGGTTTTGCCGGCGTGGATCCACTCCGCATTAAGAACATCCTTCTTGGACAGCTTCTGGCTTACGACCGCCATAGTAGCCAGGGGGCGGGTACGTTCGTCGAGCGCAGGAAACTTAAAGGGTTGTCCGTCGATTGCGGAAATCGTGTTGGCGGCATAGCGCTTCAGAGCTTCATAAACGAAGGTGCCCGTCGTTCCGGTTTTCTCGAACGTGTAGGACAGGCCCAACCTCCACGCCGCTTCATCCGCGACTCCGACAAGGTCGGTCGTGCGGTTGACGCCTGAGTGGTGCGCGTATGCGGCGAACCCGTACAGCCCATGATTCTTGTAAGTGAGCGCGGCACTCACTGCATTGCTAAAGGAGCCGTCATTACAGGGGTTGATATCTGGTCCAAAAAGGCTGTAGAGATCCGCTCCCTCAGCCGTGTTCGCCTGGTTTTGGTAGCTCATGACAAAAACGCCGTTGCCACCAGTGCAATTGGGCTCAGCGCGCGCGTAGGCGCCATTGTCGCTCGAGCGGTTTTGCCCAGGCGAGAACAGGATACTCGCCTCCAAGCCACGCACGGCCGGCGATTCGTACCAGATAGCGTGCGAATAGCGGGGTTCGAACTCCGCGCGGTTGTCGCCGCCGCTGTTTCCCATAATGGTTCTGTGGTCGGCGATGGTTCTGTAAAACGGGTCAACCGGAATAAGGGCTTTCTTGTAGGGAGGATTTTCCTTGCCGAGCTTGATTGCGCCCCAGGGACCTTTCACTCCCACGAAGCTGTCGCGTGACCCGAGACAGTACCTGCACTGATCGTCGGAGGTCGGCCCTGGCGTCGCCGTAAACATGACCTCGGTCTCGAACTGGAAGATGCCGGTCAGGTAGTCGTTGATCTTGTGAGACCCGCGAACACCGAAGTACGACAGGTTACTCGAAGCCTGGCCGAGCCACCCGTTGTTGGCACGCCCAACAATATTGGGAAACGTCCCTAGCAGCGGGTTGGTCGCTTCAATGGACCGAGTGATACCGTTATCCACGTCGTCGTAGGAAACATCCACATAGCCATAAAGCTGAACCGTGGTGCCACCCACTGTCCATTCCAGGTTGTTCGAGGGTTTCGGAGCCTTCGCCGCAAGTGACTTGGACGGTTGCTCCTGGGATGTTTGCGATGCGGCGAGCAGCCTGTCACCTGGCTGTGACTGCACAAATGCCGCATTGACCACTTGCGGCTCGCCGGATGATTGCTGACTCGCGAGGCGTTGGACCATCGCCCTTAGTTCCTCGATAGTTTCCTGCTGCGCGGCGACCTGGCCGCGCAGTGCTTCCACTTCGTCTTTGGTTGCCGGGGCAGCCGCATGGTGATCGGCCGATCGGCTGGGGGTTTTCGTGGCTTGCGCCAACAGCGCTACTGAACTGGTGGCGAGCAGAAACATCAACAGCACTACACAGGCGGCCAGGGAGCGTCGCATAGTCTTCTTCCCCTCAAATCTGATTTGACGACAAGGTTTTCCCCCGGCATGCAGGGGAGTAACCGGCATCGCCGGATTTCAATGCACGTACAGACGAAGCAATCACTTCTGTTCCAATAAGGCCGGTACGAACAAGCTGGCCTGAAGTTATGAAGAGCAGACCACTGAGGCGCGCCTGTTTAGCACAGACGAAAAAGCAATGTCAAGCAGAATCTCTACCAGCAGAATCTCTACACAGTTGTGGCCTTCGGCGTGAACCGGGTAAGTATCCCGGTTAATTGGCTCTGGTACGAACGCCGTGTGCGGCTGGACCTCCGTATCCAGCGGCAAATGCGAATCGCGTCCTAGAAGTTACTTACGTTCGTAAAGACTTTCACGGCATTCTCGGGCTGAGGATACCCAACCTGTCGCCGTTGGCCGCGGACGGGCGACCCGGAGGCTTGCCAGAATGGACCGGCAGGCTTTTAAGTTTGAGCGGCATCTCAGGCAACATAGCACCGTGGCGAAGCCAATCGACGTGCCGATCACTTTTGAATTCTCCAGCCTGCCCCGGCATCGAACCGCGCCGCGGGCGCTTGCAAAAGCTGGGCCTGTACCGCGAGACCGGGCACGAGCACTTCAACGGCTCGGTGGTGATTCCGATCTTCAATCAGATTCCGATCTTCAATCTGGAAGCCGACGTGGTGCAGATCTATGGGCGCAAGATTACACGGGCCTTACGCGAGGGAACGCCGCTGCACATGTACCTGCCCGGCCCGCACCGTGGGGTGTGGAACGACGAGGCCCTGGCAGCGTCGAGAGAAATCATCCTGTGCGAAGCACTCGAACTCGCGACCCGTAGGCGGCCTATGATTTCAATCGATGCGCACTAAGCCTAGCTTCGCATGGATCGCCCGGCAACCCGGGAATCCGCGTCCGGCCTGGGGAGAAACCTACCAAACAGACACCTGTTATCAGCTTTGAAGTATTGGAATCGGGTGAAATACAAAATGCCGTTGTCTGCCGCAGCTCTGAAATAGCAGACATCGACAATTATGCACTGACTAGCATCAAGACAGCGAGGTACAACTCGCGCCCTCCGGGGTGCGGCATCATCGAAAGCCAAGCCACTGTGGACGTCGATTTCTAATTGTAGGCACTTCAGGACCAGTCAAAAGAGTTCGATCGTTGTGCAGGATTCCTTTAACAACGGATCGCGTTATTAAAGGATATGGTATTATGTCTTAATAACTAAAGAAGGCCGCGTTTTTCAGCACTTCGTACGCTATCACGATCTGAATTCTTAAGACCTGCTCGTCGAGGCTGCCGTTCGCAACGCCAATTCATGTAGTATGTAGAAGCTCTCGACAAACTGCTCAACGTTGAGCGCCTCAACTCCTTTAGCAATCGCCGCTGTAGGCGGGACCTCCGATGGACCACGATCAACCTTCCTGCTCGTTTTTGCAGCGCACGCCTGAAGAGAGATCAAGGGCGATGCCATGGGCGGCCGGACGGTCTTCGCGGACTTCGCTTCTATCAACCACAGCTTGGCGTTAGGGCGTGGGAGAAGAAAGTCTACCTCTAGGCCCTGCTGATCGCGGAAATAGTAGAGCTCCTTGCGAGGCATCCCACGGTTGGCTTGACTGTTGAGTATTTCCGCCGCGACGAAGCCTTCAAACACAGCCCCAAGGAATGGCGAGCGCTCAAGCTCACCCGCAGACGTCAGGCCCAGCAGATGGCAGGCAAGACCGGAGTCGCCCAAGTAGACTTTCGGCGACTTAATCAGTCGCTTTCCGAGGTTTTCGAAATACGGCGGCACGAGAATGATCTGGCCGGTCACGTCAAGAATGCGCAGCCAGTCGCCAATCGTGGGCACAGTGACGCCGAGCGGCGCAGCCAAGTCGGTCTTATTCAGAATTTGGCCGTGACGGCTCGCCAAAAGTGCCAGAAAGCGACGAAACGTTGCCAAATCCCGCACATTAGTGATCGCTCGAACGTCTCTCTCCAGATATGTTTGCAGGTAGGAAGCAAACCAAAGGCTACGAGGCTTCGGCCGAGCGAGCACCTCTGGAAAACCTCCGTGCAGCAGATTCACTTTCTTCGTTTCCGAAAGACTGAACGGCAGAAGTTGGAGGATAGCCGCTCGTCCCGCCATGGATTCGCTAATGCCTTGCATGAGCGGCGCCTCCTGGGACCCCGTGAACAGCCATTGCCCCATCCGCCGCCGGCCCGTATCGATAACGGTACGAACATACGCAAGTAATTCGGGCGTGTTCTGAATCTCGTCGAAGACGACTGGAGGACGGAGTGCCTCTAGGAAGGCGCGGGGATCACTCCGCACCCGTGCCTGAACATCAGGATCTTCGAGCAGTACAAACTGGGTTTTAGGAAAAAGCTTGCGCAGAAGAGTGGTCTTGCCAGCACGGCGAGGACCAGTCACAACAACGGCGGGGAAGTGCCGAGCTGCATCCAGCAGGACAGTCGCCAGTCTTCGTTGGATATATTGCACATGAGAAATACAAACTAGTACTTTAGATTTCTCAATATTAGCGTTTTGGGCGCTCCAGAGAATGGAACTATGCAAATTCGCCCTATCGGGAGGTTCCGTCAGGAGTGCTGAAGTTGGAGAGATGCCCCGCAGCGGTACGCTCCTTCATTCTCTGAGCCATACGGGCCCTGACTTCGTCGAAGTGCCACGGGCGGAAATCGTGGGTATCCACACCGACATCCATGGCGAGTGAAGCAGGTATGTCTGGGAGGTTTCCATGCCAAAGGGCATTGTTGAACTGACTTCCTAAGTCGATTTACGCAGTTTGAAACACCACTGAGAAGGCGCAAATCAACGGCTCCAAGGTAGGTCGCACGCGAATTTCGGTCGGGAGAATTGTGACTAAATAGCTGCCGTTCTGCAGCATGCAAGGGAAGCTACAGATGACATGTGCAGCCATTGACAGGATTTGCCGATGGGGAGAATAATCTTGGCCCGATGTGGGGTTCAGAACCTTGAGTTCAAGTTCTATTCATTTCCTTTCCTTCTGGACGTCCGCAATGCGGACGATTCAGTCCCGCGGCGTCGAATCTGCGCGGTCCGCTCCGCATCTGCGCTCCGTAGATGGCAGCTCTGTTGGTTACAGCCGTTCCGAAGCTGGAGGTAGTCACCAAGCTCGGTCAACGCGAGAGGAGAACCGATGAGAACTGGCAGTAAGTTTGCATTCTGCATTTCAGGTCTGCTTTCGATGATCGTTCTGGCCACGCTGGCGCTGGCACAGACCCAGACGTACGGCACGATCACCGGGACGATCCAAGACCCGTCCGGCGGACTAGTTCCTGGTGCGAAGGTGACCGCGACCAATAAGGCGACGGGGCAGACTGAAACCGCGGTCACGAACAACGTTGGCCGTTACGTGCTGACGAACCTCCCCACCGGCACCTACGACGTGGCCGCCGAAAAGGAGGGTTTTGCCAAGTGCGTTACTGCGGGAGTCATCCTCAGCCCAGCGTCCAGCGTCCAGCTGACCTGCCAGGTGAAAGTAGGAGCGGCGACTGAGACCGTCACCGTGGCCGCGCAGGCGCTCTCGGTGCAAACGGAGGATCCCAAGGTCTCCCGCGTGATTACCGACACGCAGATGCAGGAAATACCGGTGAACGGGCGAAATTTCGCCAGCCTGCTGGCCCTGCAGCCCGGAGTGCAAACGGAATTTGCCTTCAACAGCTTCCAGTCAATGAACATCTTCGCCACCGAGGGAACGCATGTAAACGGCCTGCGCGGTGACGAGAACAACGTGCAGATCGACGGCGCTCCCTCGACCCGCACGCGCGCGAATGGAGCGACCACAGCCGCTCCCAGCATGGACGCGATCGGGGAAATCAATATCATAACCACCGGCTACATGCCGGAATACGCACGCGCCGGTGGCGGCCAGATGATCGTGCAGATGAAGTCTGGCACAGAAAACTATCACGGTTCCGTTTTCGAGTATTTGCGCAACGACGCGCTAGACGCACGCAGCTTTTTTGCCCGCCCCCCGTCCCCCAAAAACATCTTGAAGTACAACAATTTTGGCTACTCCTTTGGCGGACCGGTGATTCCCGGCAAGAAGAAAGTTTTCTTCTATTGGGCACAGGAATGGACCCGTCTGCGTACCTCGTACACCAACGTGGCAACGGTTCCTGATGCCCTGGCGAGGCAGGGCAACTTTACAGATTATTGCGCCGCCGGACTGTCCTGCCCGGTAGTTCCTGCCTACCTGGATGGCGTGGGCGGATTGCTCGCCGGACAGCCGTTTCCCAACAATACCATTCCGCAGGCCCTGTGGAGCGCAAATGGAGCGGCGTTTGTCAGCGTCATGGCGCCGCCGAACCAGCCTGGTATCGCCAACAACAACATTCAGCAGATTCCGGCACCCCAGAACAACCGTACCGAAAGCATCAAGGGCGACGTGCAGTTTGATTCCATCAAATCGCATTTGGCCGTGTCGTTGCGGCATTACCGCTCAGACTGGTTCGACGGCGGCTTTGCCGGGGCCAGTCGGTTGGAAAACTGGAACATTCAGCTTCCGGAGCGGGGCGGAACCATCGATTTCACTACTACGTTCAGTCCAACTTTGCTGAACGATTTCTCCTTCACCTCCACCGAGGACATAGTCCACGTGCTGCTGCCTAGCGGCCCGGGACTGAACCGCACCGCGCTGGGAATTAATTTTCCATTCATCTTCGGCGACGTCAGCAAAGACATCGCAGGCAAAACGCCCACAATTCAGGTCTCCGGCTTCGATACGGTAAATGGGTCTACCAATGCTTATCCGTCGGGCAGCATTGGCCACGTATGGCAATGGCAGGACATCGTCACCAAAACCCACAACGACCACCTGCTTAAGTTCGGCCTCTGGGTCGAGCGCGATGGCGAGGACGACTACGACCAGTTGTCCATCGGAGGTACGGAGCCGCCGAACCTGAACGGTTCCTTTGATTTCGGCGCGTCGGCTTCGGAAAATCCCGCCACCACCGGTGCGCCGCTAGCTGACGTCTTCCTGGGCAATTTCGACGTGTACCAGGAGCTAGGATTCCGCAACCGAACGCCGTGGGTAGGCAACCAGATTGGGTTATTTGGGCAGGATACATGGAAAGTAACGCGAAAGTTGACCCTCTCTGGCGGATTGCGTTGGGACTACTACGCCCCCTATCACAGCAAGTGGTGCAACTTCTCGATGTTTGATCCATTTTTCTATTCCCACGCGCCGGGGCAACAGCAAGTGATTGATCCCGCGACGGGCTTTATTGTCGGCGGCAACCCGTTCAATGGCATCGCCGCGCCGTGCAATCGGCTGCCGAACTCGGCGATCGGTCACTTCGGGGTCTACGGAGAGCCGCTCACACCGGCGACGATCGGCTCCATTAATCAGAGACTTGTCAATGACGGTATCGTGCGCGGGCTGCCGTCGGAAATCTTGCCGAAGCATCATCGGAACTTCCAGCCGCGCTTTGGTTTCGCCTACGACCCGACGGGCAGCGGTAAGACGTCCATTCGCGGCAGTGCCGGCATTTTCTACAATCATCTGACGCTGAACGACTCGTCCGGAGCTCTGTTTGGCAAAAATGTCCCGTTCCAGACGGCAGCGCAGGTCTTTGGTGGCCAGGCCGACTGCCCCGGAGCTCCTTTGAATCCTACCCGGGCGTGTGCGGGGGTTGTGACCCCGTCTACTGCCGCGCCGTTACCCATTCCTATCAGCGCCGGCGACTTAACAGGGGCCATCCCGATGGTCTACCAGTGGAGCACAAGCGTGCAGCGGATGTTGCCGACTGACACGCTGCTCGAGGTTGGATACGTGGGAACACGCGGCCGACACATCGCGCTCAACTACGACCTGAACCAGTTCCCGCTGGGCGTCTTACCGGCACTAGAAGCCAGTCTTCCCAGTGACCCGAGTGGCAATGTGGCCGCCGCGTTTGCGCCGTACCCTGGTTTTGGCCGGCTGATCGCGGGGTTGAATAACACCAATTCTCAGTATGATTCTCTCCAGGTTAGCGCCCAGCATAGGATGAACAAGGGCTTGCAGTTCGGGGTCTCTTACACCTATTCCAAGGCTCATGACTTCGGTTCCAACCGTTACGCCACCGCAGTGGATACGTATGATCTCAGGTACAACTATGGTCCTCCCGACTGGCAGAGGAACCATATGTTCACCGCCAACTTTGTTTACGATTTACCCTTGCTGCGCAATGCCACCAGTTTTGCTGGCAAGGCACTGGGTGGGTGGGAACTGGCGGCAGTGTTAGCACTGGCCAGTGGTTCCCCCTTCAACATCACGGCTGACACGGATGCGGCTATTGTCGGCAACGACTTCAGCCAGAATGCGTCGCTGGTGTCGGGATGCGATCCGAACAGCGGCCCGCGCACTATTGACCAGTGGTTCAAGACGTCCTGCTTCGTGGCGCCTACCGCCGGGACGTTCGGCAATGCCAGCAGGAACAGCGTATGGGGACCGCCGATCAAAAACTTCGATCTGGCGTTCTACAAGAATGGCCCAATTTACGCGGAGAAGCTCCGCTACCAGTTCCGGGCGGAGTTCTTCAACGTGCTTAACCATCCTAGCTTTAACAATCTGTCGACCGGAATCTCCAGCGGCAGCTTTGGCACTGTTACCGGGGCCAATGACCCGCGCGAGATCCAGTTTGCCTTGCGACTGATGTTTTGAAGTTGCTGCAACAAGGGCTTCGGGCACGCTGCTGCGTGCCCTTGTTCTTCGTGTCGCAAAGTGTAGTAGCATAGCGGTTCATAGCCGCCAGGCAAAGCTCGTGAACCGTTTTGGGCAGTTGCCTGCGCGCGAATCCTGGATTTCCGCTGTGGATCCGTGGTCAGACCTCCTCATCAGTCTCGCCTACAGGTTTGGAACCGGCCGTCGATGACCGCCGGTTGTCTTGTCGTTTGCCTGACCGGCATTTTGGTCGCGGTTCATTTCTTTGTAGTGCCGTTGCGGGCGCAAACCGGTAACGACTCACCGAATCGCCCGAGTTCGCAAACCGAGCAATTCGAGAATGCCGTCGCGCACTACCAGAAACTACTCTCCGGTTCCCCGCCCCGGACGACGGAGGTCGAAACTCGAACTCGACTGGCGATGACGTACTTTATGCTTCACCGGTACTCGGAGTCGCTGGAGGCAATACGGCCGCTGACCGGAGCGGGTGTCAAGGCCCCGAAGACGGCTTCTGTTTCGGATATTCCGGCGCAGGCCTGGACTGTCCAGGGACTCGACTGCCTGGAACTGAACCGCCTGCCCGAAGCGATTGAGTCGCTGCAACGCGCGCTGGCGATCAATGCCTCAGCCGGGACAGCCAGGCTTGCCTTGGGAGATGCTTTGGCGAGGAGCGGGCGGCTGCAAGAAGCGGCGAAGCAATATGAGCGGCAGACAAGTCTCACCCCGTCGATCCCCGACGCCTGGTACAAGCTCGGACTGGCTTACTCCGAGATAGCCGGTAAGCTCTCCAAACCCGACGGGCCCTCGGTTGACAGCACGGTCGTCCAGCAACTTTCCGCGGAAGAAATGTTGGCGAAGGGTGAAAACCTTGAAGCGGCGCGCGCTCTGGCTCGGCTGGTCCGGCAAGCTCCGCAACAGGCGCAAGTCGAGGCGGACCTCGGGCTCGCGTTGCTGGGTATCGGCTACACAAAATCCGCTGAGGAGCACTTCCGCAAGGAACTGGCGTTTGATCCGGAGTGTCCGCTCGCGCAGTTTGGAATGGCGCAATTAGCGATGCTGGGCGGGGATTGGGCCGCGGCTCTGCCCATGGTTGCGAAGTTAGCCGGTTCGCATCCGCATGAGCTCACGCGCTTTCTGGAATTTCCGCCGTCAGGAAATTTGCGCCAGGGGTGGATCGAAGGCAAGATTCCGATGTCTTCAGATTTCGCCGATTTGCCGCTTGGCGCCGCTTTGAAGACGTGGCTGGATCAATCCGGTGCGACCGCGGTTTCCGTTCATCCCTCCGATCCTCCGGTGAAGTGCACCGACCGACAATCCAAGGCCATGCAGATATCGGGCGTATGGCTTTCGGAGCCGTGTTACCTGGCGCTGATGAGCCATGCGAAAACCAGGAAGACCATTTCTGGCGAACAAAGAACCAAGCTCGCGGAAGCCGAGTTCAGATTGGGACGATACGACGCGGCCCGGCGGAATGCCGAGCGCGTGCTGTCATCGCACGGGCGCAGCGACTGGGCTACGTACTGGTTAAGCAAGGCGAACGCGGCACTCGCCGAGGAATGTTTCGTCAAGGTCGGGACGCTCAGTCCCGATTCGGCTCGGGTACACCAAATGCTGGCACAGCACTATGTAAGCTGGTCTGAGTACTCGAGGGCAAAGTCAGAATACATGGCGGCGATCCGTCTCGCTCCCGAACTGCCGGATCTCCACCTCGGGTTGGGATCGGTTTACTGGCGTACAGGTGAATGGCCGCCAGCAGAGAAGGAATTGAAACGAACGCTTGAGCTGACGCCTTCGTCCGCTGCGGCCCATTACGAATTGGGCGACATTTACCTGCAGCAACGCCGATGGCAGGCGGCAATCGCCGACCTCCGACTGGTACCAGCCGATTCTGCGCTGGGACTGAACGCCCAGCTCGGCCTTGCGAAGGCGGAGGCCGAAGTCGGCCAGACCCGCGAAGCCCTGGACGATTTGCTGCCGCTTCTCGATCGCGATCAGAGTGGCGAAGTTCACTACCGGGTTGCGGGTCTATATCGTAAATTGGGTGATCCTGCAAAAGCGCAGGAAGCGTTGGCGGCTTTCAAGCGGTTGAAGGCAGCGTCATTGCAGGCGAACCACGACGAGCTTCCCGGCGTTGAATTCGAGCAAAACACCGCCGGGGGCGGCGATTCCCATCATCCCTGAGTACTCACTTGCCCCAGCACTCTGCGAATCGAGCCGGTTTGTTCACCCGACGCAACTTCCTCCGACAATGTGGCGCTACGCTGTGCTTCGTGATTCCGCTTTTCAGGGGGCGACTGGGCCAACCCGTCCTTGCTCCCGCGCCATGGTTCATTGATACGGCCCGTGCCGCTGGTTTGGCTGCTTTTCGCGACCGGTGCGGTTCGCTGGCAAAACAGTACCTCGTCGAGACCCTGGGCAGCGGAGTAGCGCTATTCGACTACAACCAGGATGGACTGGTGGATGTGCTGCTGGTGAATGGCTCCTCGTTTGAGATACTGAGCGACCCAGGGCTACCTCGGCCCGCGAGCCGGCTTTTTCGCAACAACGGAGACGGCACATTTACGGATGTTACCCGGGAAAGCGGCCTCGTGAGTGAAGGTTGGGGAGTGGGCGTTTCGGTTGCGGATTATGACAATGATGGTCATCGCGATGTGTTCATCACCAACCTCGGAACGAATGCGCTGTTTCATAACAACGGGAATGGGACCTTCACGAATGTGACCCATGAAGCTGGGGTGGAAGGTGGCAACTGGAGTACAGGGTGCGCGTGGGGCGATTACGATCGGGACGGGCGTTTGGACCTTTACGTTTCCCGGTATGTCGATTTTGACAAGTTACGGACCCCGCGTCCCGGCGCAAACACGTATTGCCGTTACCAGGGTGTGCCGGTGGCTTGCGGTCCCCGCGGCCTGCCTGGCCTGCCCGACCTTCTGTACCACAATGAGGGCAATGGGAAATTTCGTGAGGTCAGCGCCGATATTGGGGTGCGCAACACGGACCCCGCATATGGCATGGCAGTGACGTGGCTCGACTTCGACAACGACGGTTGGCCGGATATTTTTGTGGCCAACGACTCCATGCCGAATTATCTGTTCCGCAATAAGCGCAACGGAACCTTTGAAGAGATCGGGTTCGAGGCGGGGTGCGCGGTTAGCGCCGACGGCCGCTCGCAGTCGTCGATGGGCGTCGCAGTCGGCGATTACGACAACGATGGTTGGCTCGACCTGCTGGTCACCAATTTTTCCGAGGATTACAGCACGCTTTATCACAATAATGGGGGCCGCTTCGAAGACGTCACGTATGAGGCCGGACTGGGCACCGCCACTTACAAGCAGCTGAAATGGGGCACGGGCTTCGTTGATTTTGATAACGACGGCTGGAAGGAACTGTTTGTTGCGAACGGCCACATCTATCCGCAGGCAGACCAGACTAGAAATCATTATTTCCAAAACAACCAGCTTTTCCGCAACCTTCGCAATGGCCGGTTTGAACTTATTCCCAGCTCCGAGAGCGGCTTTACCGAAGCTCGCAGCAGCCGCGGCGCGGGATTCGGTGATGTACGTAACAACGGTCACATGGCGATTGCGGTCAACAACATCGACAGCGAACCGTTCCTCTACTCGCTTGCGAAGCAGCCCCCGGGAGGTTGGGTGCGCTTCAAGCTGAGCGGCACGAAATGCAACCGGGACGCCATCGGGGCTAGAGTGAAGGTGCGCAGCGGAAACGTCACACAGGTTGATGAAGTCCGCAGCGCCGAGAGTTACGCGTCGTGCAGCGATGTACGGCTCCACTTCGGTCTGGGCGACGCTCGCCTCATCGATGAATTGCAGATTCACTGGCCCGACGGCAGAGTGGAACGGCGGTCTGGTCTGCCGATCAACCGCGAACACCTGTTGCAGCAAGGTGGAATTTGATGCTTTTGCGAACCGCCAGCGCGGTTTGGTGCGTGTGCCTACTGCAGGCATCGCAGTTTGTGCTGGGTCAGACCACTGCTTCCCAGCTTCCCCAGTTGCATCTGTCCGCAAGTCCGGACAACGCAGGGAGTGCGAATCTCGATGACGCGCTCGCGAGAGTGACGGCAGCACGGCAGGTGCTTCGCGTACATCCAGACTCGGCGAGCGACTACGTTTCGCTGGGCCATGCATTGAAGTCGACAGGGGAGAATGACGCCGCATCGCGAGCTTTTCAGCGGGCCCGCGAGCTGGATCCCAACCTCGCAGAACCGTGGTATCAGGAGGGACTTAGGGAGGCAGACCGGGGCGACTGGTCGCGCGCTGCTGAGAATTTCCGACGCGCCGCCGAGCTGGACCCCAAAAACGTGCTTGCGCGCCTCGAGCTGGGTGAAATGTTGCTCCGCGCTGGTGACTTCGAGCAGGCCACTACCGAGCTGAAGTTGGTGTCGCGTCTGGACCCGCGAAATTCCGGCGCCCACTATGGCTTAGGCCTGGTGCGTTTGCAACAGGGCGATTTTGCGGCTGCGGAGGGGGAATTCCGTCGCGCCATATCGTTGCGCCCCGAATTTTTGCCAGCGCAGGAAAGCCTGGGCGAAACTTTGGTCCGCGAGCATCGGTGGGGAGAAGCGGTGGCGATCCTGGATGCTGCGGTCGCCAGCAATTCGAAGTCGCTCAACGCGACGAATGCGCTGGCCACCGCGTTGGCGAATTCGGGTGACCGCCAACGTGCGGAACAAGAATTTCAGAAGGCCCGCGAAATTGCACGGCAGGAGAACGCGACCGCACACGCCACGGGCGAAAATAATCGTGGTCTTGAACTGTGGTACAGCGGAAAGCTGCAGGAGGCTGCCACTGCATTCCGCAGCGCGATTGCCGCGGATCCCCGATACGCTGAGGCCCACAACAATTTGGGTGGCGTGCTTTGGCAAATGGATGACCACTCCTCCGCTGGGGAGGAATTTGAGGCCGCGGTCCGCTGCCGGGCCGATTTCGCCCAAGGTCATAATAACTGGGGCAGCGCCCTGGTCCACGCGGGGCAAATCGACCGGGCGTTAGAAGAGTTCCGGGCTGCACTGAAATACCAGCCAGGGTTCGCGCTGGCGCACCTCAACCTGGGCAAGGCGCTCACGGCGCGGCACGAGGTGGGGGCGGCTGAAACTGAATTTCGGAGGGCGGTCGCACTCGTGCCCGAGATGGCGGCTGCGCACCTCCAACTCGGGCTCCTGCTCATTTCCAAGGGTGGCAGCCAAGCAGAAGCGCGAGCAGAGCTGAAAGAAGGACTACGGCTCGATCCCACATTAAGCAGCTCAATACCGCCGCAGTACGCCCATGAACTTCCGTAGTTGTCGGCGCACCGGGTGCTTACGAAACTCTGGATCCCTTTCCCTCTTCCAAGGTAATGTAGCGGTCAATCGGCAGATACGTAAACCGCTCTACCAAGCCGCTCGGCTGCGGCCACTTGATCTCGACCCAGTCAATTTTTGTGCGCTGCCCGATTCCTAAGACCATACGCGGATCATGCGAGGCTAGGTAGCTGCCGCCGCCGATCTTGAAGCGACGCCGTTTCAGATCGCCGGCCTGCCATGTGACCTTCGCGCCCACCGCGTCGCGATTTGCTTTCCTTCCCGCCAGCCTCACTCCCAGCCAGTGTGTGGCTCTGCATGCGACGTTGCGCAAGAGCAGCGGCGCACCATTGTTCACGGCGACTAAGACGTCGACTGCGCCGTCGTTGTCGTAGTCGCCGATTGCCAATCCGCGCGCGGCAAACTGTTGCTGAAAAGGCGGCCCCGCCTGCGCGCTTACGTTATCGAATACACGCCGCCCGCGCCCGCCGGTGTTGTGAAACAGGAGCAGAGGCTCCCTGTATTTGACATGCGCGTAGTGCTCTTCGACTTTGTCGTCGGGATGACCATTGGCAACGAGCAGGTCGAGATCGCCGTCGTTGTCAAAGTCGAAAAACTTCACGCCCCAGCCGCTCATCAGCACCGTGGCTGTTCCCAAGCCGTTGGACTCGGCTTCATCGTCAAACGTGCCATCGCCATTGTTGCGATAGAGGGAATACATCTCGTGGTCTACGTTGTCGACGAAAAGATCTGCCCATCCGTCCTGGTCAAAATCCGCTGAGTCGACGCCCATGCCGGACCGAGCCCGGCCTTCCCCGCTGTATGCGACGCCCGCTTCCAACCCTGCCTCCTCGAATTTGCCGCCACGATTAACGAAGAGGAAATTGGGAACGGTGTCGTTGGCCACAAAAATGTCCATCCTTCCGTCGTTGTCCACGTCGGTAGCCACTACGCCCCACGCTTTGCCACGATGCTGCGCAATGCCCGTTTCGTTACTCACATCCGTGAATGTCCCGTCGCCATTGTTGTGGAACAGCCAACTGGGCATCGGATCGTAGACCCGCGGAATGCAGTAGTAACGTTCGCCCGTTTCCGGATTCCCGCAAAATTTATTTTTCTCCTTAGAGAAATCCACGAACCGGCAGACGAACAGATCGAGCCGACCATCATTGTCGTAATCGAACCAGACTGCACTGGAACCCCAGCCGGGGGCGCCCACACCCGCCTTTTGGGTGACGTCCGTAAACGTGCCATCGCCGTTGTTGTGATACAGGATGCTGCCGCCATACTGGGTTACATAAAGATCGGGGAAGCCGTTCCCGTCATAATCACCAACGGCGACTCCCATGCCGTAACCTCCGCCGCTCACGCCGGCCTTTTCGGTGACGTCCGTGAAGGTTCCGTCGCGATTGTTGTGATAGAGGGCATTCCGAAGCGGCGGATTTGGCGTGAAGAAATCACAACGGCCGCTATTGACGAGATAGATATCCATCCAGCCGTCGTTGTCGTAGTCGAGAAAAGCGCAACCGGCGCCGGTCGTCTCGGGAAGGTAGTAATTGGGCGACCGTCCGTTGTTATGCTTCCAGGAGATTCCGCTTACCGAGGGCGGCACGATTTGGAAGAATGGCCCCGCAGGATTCTGGGCCATTGACGCGGCCAACCGCGCCGCCAGGCCGGCTGAAGGGCCGAGGACTCCGCCACCGAGGCCGGCAAGAGCTAATGTCTTCAGAAATTCGCGTCTGGAAGTCCGGGTCGGCCAGCTCATGCTCAAACAAGATGCCTGATGAGGTGCAGTCGGAAATTCTAGCACCGCGATCGCTTGTGCCTCGCCAAATTCTGTGGGCTCTGAAATCAACAGCTTGCACAGTTTCCTCAGCCGCGGTATTTGCTATGAATTGCTCATGCTCCGCTATGTGGGATTAGGGCTGGGCCTGCTCACTCGCGGCTTGCAATCGCATCGAGACTTGCTCCTGGAAAATCTCGCTCTCCGCGCGCGCCGGTCTTTGACCTCACGGTTTCTGCCGCAACCCATTGCGACGCAACAGCAGCAACCCGGTGAGGACTGCTGCATCTGCCACGGCGGCGGTGATCATGGCCCCGCCCACATCCTTACCGACCTTCTTCTCTTGGCTGCGCAGCTCGCCGGGCACCGCTGCCAACCGCGAGTATGTGAAGTGCGGATTTGATCCGGTTCGTCCTGTATTCGCTGCCGGTAATCGAGTCAGAAGATGCCGGGCGATCGAAACGACAAGAGGATAGCGAGTTCAGTCCCATTTCCTCCCGCGCGATTTGGCCTGAAGGCTCTCAACTACGACGCGCCGCTCCTGCGGGTTGATCGCTCTCGCGAGGGTGTGTTAATCCATTTAGAGGGTTGCGGTCTTGGCGGAACCGCTGCCAACAACTCAGCCCAAAGGAGAGCAAGACATGTCAGCTCGCACCGTCCGATTGCATCGGGTGCTCAGGGCCAAACCCGAAAGAGTCTATCGCGCGTTCCTTGATCCGGAGGCTATGGTCAAGTGGCTTCCGCCAAACGGTTTCACGGGCAAGATTCACCACATAGACCCCAAGGTCGGCGGAGCCTACGAGATGTCCTTCGCGAATTTCACCACGGGCAAGAGCCACGCTTTCGGTGGAAAGTTTCTTGAGCTGGTGCCGAACGAGCGCATTCGACACACGGACAGTTTTGACGATCCGAACCTTCCGGGCGAAATGCAAACGACCATCACGTTCAAGCAGGTATTCTGCGGAACCGAGTTGAACATCGCGCAGGAAGGCATACCCGAGCAAATCCCTGTCGAAGCGTGCTATCTGGGCTGGCAGGAATCGCTCGCGCTTTTGGCGAAGCTTGTGGAAGCGGAAATTCCGGACCAGCCCTGAGCGCGGCTTGGGAAAGGTCAACCCTGACGAGAAGCAGCATAGCGCTGTTGGTATTGGCGTTGCCTCAACTCATCGTTCCGGCCTTGGGACAGCAGCCGCCAACGGCACAGCACGAGCAAAAGACCAAAATGCAAGAGAAATCCGGATACACTCCCGTCAACGGCCTAAAGCTGTACTACGAATCCCATGGATCTGCCAACGTGGCGTCGCTGGTGTTGCTGCACGGCGGCGGTGACACGATCAATACTTCATTCGGCCAGATTCTCCCCGAGTTGGCGCGCAACCGGCAGGTCATAGCCAGTAGAACAACAGGGCTACGGCCACACTGCCGATATTTCTAACCGCCCCTTCAGCTTTGAGCAGTCAGCCGATGACACCGCGGCTCTGCTCAACTACCTGAACATCCGACAAGCCGACTTCTTTGGCTTCAGCAACGGCGGCACGATTGCCCTACAGATTGCGATCCGGTATCCGCAGCTCGTGCGAAAGCTGGTGGTAGCTTCGGGTTTCTTCAGCCACGAGGGCGGTGATCCGGCGTTCTGGAAGGGCTTTGAGACTGCGACGCTCGACAACATGCCGAGAAAATTGCGTGACGCCTATCTCGAAGTCGCTCCCCATCCGGAGGACCTACAGAAGATGTTCGAAAAATCTGTCCAGCGGATGCGGAACTTTAGGGACATTCCGCCGGAGAAAATTCGCGCGATAGCCGCACCGACACTCATTGTGTGCGGCGACTCGGATGTGATGCGTCCCGAACACGCGGTCGAGGAGTTCCGGCTTCTGCCGCATGCGCAACTTGCCATCCTGCCCGGAACCGACCACATGAAGGTAACTTCGCGGACCTCGTGGCTGGTGTCAATGATCGAAGAGTTTCTTGGCGAGCCGAAATAGCGGGCCCGCCCCACGCGAGAAATATTAAAAGACCCGCACTGAATCCGCGCATGTCAGTTAGGGATCACTGGGCGGGACCCGCCCCATCCGAGCCCGGCTGCTCGCGCGATCAGAAACAACCCCGCGCCGACGCCGACGGCTCCGATGGCTCGTGCCACGCGCTCATCGGCCGGTGCGAGACGTTCAGGTGAACACGCAACCGGCGTGCATCAGCCGGATCGATTTGGGCGCAAGGTGCGGGTGCAACCTTGCGCGATAGCTTACAATCTCTTTCTTAAATTTCAGTCAACATCGAACGGTTTTATCCGACGAGGCTTGCCCGCCCTATGAAACTCAAATTCGCGATGTTCGTTCTGCTCTTCCTCTTCCGTGTTAGCGCAATCTACGCGGCGCTGCCGAACTCCGGATGGGTTACGCTGTTCAACGGCAGAGACCTGAGCGGCTGGAAAACCAACGGAGACGAGAAGTGGGTGGTTGAAAACGGCACGATTCTCTGCCAAAGCGCGGCCAATAAATATGGCTATCTGACAACCGATAAAACCTACCGCGATTTTGATCTCAGGCTGAAATTCAAAGGAGAGGCCAATGGAAACTCCGGCGTCTTCCTGCACTCACGGATCACCGGAATGAGTCCCGACCACGGTCCCGATATCGAGGGCATGCAGGTTGAAGTCGATCCCACTCCGGGCAAGCACACTGGCGGGCTTTACGAGAGCGGAGGCCGCGCGTGGGTAGCGATGCCCTCGCCAGAAGCCGAGAAGGCTTTGAAACCGGGCGATTGGAACAATCTGGAAATTTCTGTGCACGGCAATCACATCGTCACTCGACTTAACGGAACCAGAGTTTCGGATTTTACCGATCCCTCCCCAAGATTTTCCGACGGCGCGATTGGATTGCAGGTTCACACCGGCGGAGGCGTCAAGGTGAGATGGAAAGATATTTACATCCGGGAGAAGTAGGGTAGTCTTCCGCTGGCCGACCAAGGTTTGTCGGGACTTTTTATGAGAGGACGGAATCGTCGAGGATTTCTTCAAACCTCCGCCGCGCTACTCGGAGCAGGCGTGAGCGCATTTGCCGGCCTGGCTATGGGCGCGTCCCTCCGACCCGGTTCTGGCGATCGGAGTCCAATCCAGACCCCTGCGGTTGGGAAAGACCAGAGCAAGAGGCCACTGCGCTTGGGCCTGATCATTTCCATCGGCAGTGATCCCGATTCCGCCATGGCGAAAGTGCGCTCGCTCGAGTTACCGACCGCGCAGATATTCGCGGATGGAATTACGGAAGGTCTCGACACGAAACTCCGCAAAGCGCTCGAGAAGCACGGAATTGAAGCGACGTCCGTCGTGGTGGGCGGCCCCGGTAAAGAAGTTTGGGATTTTTATGAAGGCCCGTTGACCATTGGCCTGGTTCCCCGCGAAACACGCGCTGCGCGCATCGCTTACATCAAGAAGGCGTCTGATTTCGCCGGGCGATGCGGCATCCCCGCCGTTCAGACCCACTGCGGATTCATTCCCGAGAACCCCAACGATCCGCTCTACAAAGAGGCAGTTGTAGCGATTCGCGAGGTGGCGAATTACTGCCGGCGCAACAGTCAGAATCTACGTTACGAAACCGGCCAGGAAACACCGATTACTCTGGTCCGCACGATCCAGGACGTCGGCACTGATAATCAAGGCATCAATTTCGACCTCGCCAATCTGATTCTGTACGGCAAGGCCAATCCAGTGGATGCGATCGAGCTGCTCGGTCCTTATGTACAAGGTATCCACGCTAAAGACGGGCTCTGGCCGGCCAATCCCAGGAAGCTGGGCGAGGAAGTTCCTATCGGCAAAGGCAAGGTGGACTTTCCTCGCATCATTACACGCTTGAAAGAAATCAAGTACAGCGGCGCAGTGACCATCGAGCGCGAGATTTCCGGTCCGCAACAGTTGGAAGACGTACGTGCGGCCAAAACCTATTTAGAGAAGTTGATCGGGTCCTAGAAGAGGAGAGGCGATGACAGACGAGCCAAAGCAAGATTCCGATTCATCCGCAAAGTTCGACCGCCGCAAGTTTCTGGGCCTAGCCGCTGGGGGAGCGGGCGTGATGTTCATCAAGCCTCAGCTGGTGTTTGGCACCGACGCCAACTCCGCCATACGCGTTGGGCTGCTCGGTTGCGGCGGACGCGGCACCGAAGATGCATCAAATCTCGTTGACGCGGGGGGCGCGCGTGTGGTCGCGCTGGCTGACTTGTTCCAGGACCAGCTCGACGCCGCCCGGTCGCACTTCGACCAGTTACAGCAGGCGAAGGGATTCCCGGCTCTCGATTCTTCCCAGCTTTTCCGCGGCCCGAAGGCCCACGAGCAGATTGCTGCTTCGAAGGACGTTGATGCGATCGTCATCGCCACTCCTCCGTACTTCCATCCGCGGCACCTGGAGGCGACAGTCGTCGGCGGCAAGCACGTTTATCTGGAAAAGCCGGTCGCTGTGGATGTTCCCGGCGCTTTGAGAGTGATCGACATTGGCAAGCGCGCTCAGGGAAAGCTGAGTCTCGATGTTGGCTTTCAAATTCGCGATTGCCCTCCGTTCGTTGAATTGGTCAACCGCATTCACAACGGCGCGCTGGGAACGATCGTCTGCGGCGAGGCGTATTACCTCGCCGGATATCTCGACCGGCCGGCGCGCCCCAGTGCCTCGCCAGCGGAGCTTCGCATCCGTAATTGGGTCTACGATCGGGCGCTTTCCGGTGACATCATCGTCGAGCAGAACATTCACGTTGTGGACATTTGCAACTGGATTTTGCAGGCGCATCCGCTGAAGGCCAGCGCCAGCAGCGGACGAAGAGGCCGCCCGGCGGGCGATGGCGACGTAAGCGGCAACTATCACGTCATCTTTCACTATCCCAGCGACGTCGATGTAACTTTCAGTTCCACGCAGTTCGCCAAAGGATGGTGGGATGTGACTGAGCGCTTCTTGGGCACGAAAGGTACATCGCAGTCCCCATATTCCGGTCCGCTCGGCATTTGGGGAGATGACCCCTGGCAATGGCAAGGCGCGGGATCGAATGCATCAGGACCTCAGAACTTTTCCGCCGCCGGAAAATTCACCTCCAATCTCGAGCTTGCTGATCCGGAGAAAAAGAAGGCGTTCATTGCCAGCATAGTCAGCGGGAAGTTTCACAACCAGGCTGAAAAGGGCGCTGAGTCGGCGATTTCGTGCATCATGGCCCGTGTGGCCGCCGACCGGAAACATGAAATCACCTGGGAGCAGACCATGAAGTCGAAGGAAGTTTACGATCCCAAGATTGATCTGAATAAGCTGGCGTAGCAATTTCTGGAGGTGCGCGATGGGCAGTGCGTCACGACGCGAGTTCTTGAAGGCTTCCCTCACCGCAGCCACACTCGCGGCTGGCGTGAACGCGGCAGGGACAACTTGCTTACGTGCCGAGCCTGCGGCCGGTGTTGGTTCGATTCGCAAGGGCCTCGTCTATAGCATGGTCCCCCGCAGCTTCAGCCATGCCGATCGCTTCAAAATGACACGGGATGCCGGTTTTGAAGTTGTGCAGGCACCGACCACTCCCGATCAGCATGAAGCTGAGGAGATGGAATCGGCGGCGGAAAAGACCGGCATTCGCATCGATTCGGTCATGAACATGGACCATTGGGAATACCCATTGTCATCCAGTGATCCGGCGGTCGTCGAAAAGAGCCTGGCAGGCATGCGCACCTCGCTGCACAACGCGAAACTCTGGGGATCGGACGTTGTGCTATTGGTCCCCGGTGTCGTCAACTCGCAAACGTCCTACCGTGATGCGTGGACGCGCTCGCAGGGGCAGATTCGCAAATTGATTCCACTCGCCGCCGAGCTCAAGGTCGTGATCGGGATCGAAGAAGTCTGGAACAAGTTCCTGTTGAGCCCGCTCGAAATGAATCAGTACATCGCCGAATTTAAGAGTCCGTGGATCAAGGCCTGGTTCGATGTGGGCAACGTTTTGCTTTACGGCTACCCGCAGGATTGGATTCGCACCCTGGGCAGGAGCGTCGTTAAACTTCATATTAAGGACTTCAAGCGCCACGAGGATGGATATGCCTGGGTCAACCTTGGCGATGGCGATGCAGATTGGCCCGAGATCCGCAAGGCTCTGGCCGAGATTAATTATTCCGGCAGCGCGATCGTGGAACTGAAAGAAGGAGATGACGCCTACCTGGGCGATGTAAGCCGACGGCTCGACCGGTTGTTGCTCGGCCGAGCCTAATGTCCGGTTGCTAGCCTGTGTTTGGAAACGGACCGCTATCTGTATGGTGGGGGCGATCCTGTGGAAATCGTAAAGCACAAGGCCGACCCATCAGTTGCCTGCACCTGAAGGACATCGACGGCGCGAAACTCAAGGGAGCGCGCGAGCGGAAGCTGAACTTCCACGGTGGGTCGGGCAGGCGTATTTGCGCCGATGGGCAAGATGCGATTGACTTCGCCACCATCCTGAAGCATCTTCAGGAGGCGCATTTCGACCGGTGGGTTGTCGTAGAGCAGGAGGTTCTCGAAGGCGGAGAGCAATCGCTGCAGCCGCTGGTGAATGCGAGTGCCGGCCCCGAATACTTGCAGGGCCTCGGCATCCAGAACCAGCACTGCATGAGCGAACCTAAGTTCGATCTCGAAAAAACGTTTCGCGTATCCCTCCTCGACGAGATCACGGACATCCGCGTCAATCGGCCGGAAGTGATCGAAGAGGAGGCGCAGCGCCGGCAGCGGCGCCCGAAGCTGACGCGCGATGGCAAGCTTGTGCTGGCTGCGATCGATCACCCGGCGCGGGCGGTCACGAAGATTCTTGACGACGATCTCGCAATGGGCGACCGGCACCAGTTCCTGGGCCGCGCGCGGAGGGTACTGGAGGATCCGAACCTCGACGGCGTTCTCGGGTCGACCGACATTCTCGAGGAATTACTGATCCTGAGCAGCATCGAGCGGAAGCAAACGGGAAAAAGTTTCCTCGACGGCCGGGTGCTTTCCGGCAGTATGAATCGCGGGGGCCTGGCGGGCACGGCGTTCGAGATGGAGGACACGTTCACTGGGATCAGTGCCGCGCGGCTGGCTGCGCTGCGGTGTGATGCAGGAAAGATGCTCTATCGCGTCGATTCGCAAGATCCGTCGTCCGGGCGAACGATCACGGCTTGTGCGCAGGCGATCAATTCTCTCCGCGAACACAGGCTTGCGGCGTTCGTGGAACCGTTGCCGGTCGTGAAGAAGGGCAGCGGGTACGCCAACATGAAAGACGCGGCGAGCCTGATCCGCCAGATCGGCGTGGCGTCGGCGTTAGGAGACTCCAGCGCGCACGTCTGGCTGAAGATCCCAGTCGGTGACGACATGGCGCGGATCTGCCGCGCGACCACGCTGCCGATCCTGCTGCTTGGCGGTCCAGCGCGCCAGAACCCCGTCGACACGCTGCGCGATTTCGCGAATGGTCTGGCGGCAGGACCGAGGATCCGCGGCGCGATCGTCGGAAGGAATCTTCTGTTCCCCGGCGAAGCCGATCCGCTGCCGATGTGCTGCGCGCTGACGGCAATGGTGCATGAGGGCGCGACAGTGGAAGAGGCGGCGCGAACACTGGGACAAACAACGGCCGCAGCGCGGGGATGAGGGGCACATGGACGTCTGGGTCTTAGGCCGGATCGGCTACGATCTCTACGCGGTAGAGCACGACATCCCTCTGCCGGAAGCGAAGACATTCACGCGGCACCTGGGTGGTTCAAGCGCGAACATCGCCGTCGGCTTGGCGCGGCTCGGGGTCGAGGTCGGCATCATCAGCGCCGTCGGCGATGACCTGATGGCCGATTACCTGCTGGGTTTCCTCAAATCCGAAAACGTGGACACGCGCTTCGTGCGACGTGTCGCGGGGTATGGTACGTCCTTGTGTTTGACCGAGATTTCCAAAGCGCACGGGTTCCGGCAGGTTTTCTACCGGCACAGGCCGGCGGACTCACAAGTCGTGTTCGGAAGGGAAGAGGCCGCCGCGATCGGCGGCGCGCGCATGTTTATCACGAACGGCACAAGCTTGCAGGAAGGTCGTTCCCGTGACGCGACCACGCGAGCACTCACCGCCGCTGCGCAAGGCGGCATGCAGACGGTGCTCGACGTCGACTACCGCCCCAGTTCGTGGAACTCGCCGCAGGAAGCCGGAGCGGCCGCGCGAGGCGTCCTGGGGAATGTCAGGATCGTGATCGCGAACGAAACCGAGATGGACCTGCTCACTGCGACCGGCACAACCGCAGAGAGAGCCATGGCGGTCCTGGATGCTGGTCCGAACATCGTTGTTTGCAAACTGGGCGGGAAGGGCGTTGTGGCACACACGCGGGAAAGGGCCGAGTTCGTGCCCCCGCAGCCGGTGGAAGTCGTCAGCACCATCGGCGCGGGAGACGGATTCGCGTCCGGATTCTTGTACGGCGTGCTGAGTGGACGCACGCTCACGGATTCGTTGCAGTTGGGGAATGCCGCCGCTGCCGTGGTGGTCAGCCGTGTGGGTTGTTCCGACGCGATGCCGTATCTGTACGAATTAGAGGCGCCGTCGCGGGGGGCGACGGCCAAAAGCGGTTAGCGTCTGGATGGCAATGCGCAAGAGATCCAAGAACAAAATCATTTTGCGCCAATCAAGTCACTGCGAGGAGACAGGCCTGTTTATGCGGGCTCTCAGAGCCAAGTCCTGCTTGGCGTTTGTTCTGTTTTTGTCGGCGCTCATTGGTCAGGCACAGGGCAATGTAGCGTCGCCGAACACTGCCGGACTCGATTCGGCAGTGGAGAAGCTGAAGGCGATCACGCTGCTTCCGCTGCCCCAGTGGCGGGTGAAGGATGACGCCGGATTTCGCGGCGAGTTGGCATCGGTGGACGACTCTGCGTGGGCGACGTCGCCGGCGGGGCAGGCGTCGGAGTGGAGCACCGGGCCGCGCTGGTTTCGCGACACCGTGGAGATTCCGGCGAAGCTAAACGGCTACGACGTTCGAAATATGGAGGTGCGGTTTCGCGTCCGCATCTACGGCGAGAACCCGGTGTTACTGCGGATCTTCCAGGATGGCAAGCAGATCGCGATCGGTAACGACCTGGATCCGGTGGTGATCGCCGATCATGCGCAACCGGGGCAAAAAATCCTCATTGCGATCCACGGCGAAGTCCCGGGCGGGCGCACGGGGCTGTACGCCGCGCAGCTTGAATTCTATGCCGCGCCGGGGCGTCCCGATGCGCGCCTGCTGATGCAAGAACTGGACTCGGCCAACCGGGTGCTCGGTGGCAATCCGAATCCCCAGGGTAGGAAGCAGGTGGAAGCGTCGGTCGCGGCGCTGGACTGGTCAACCCTGGAACGCGGCGATCAGGCCAGCTTCGATGCTTCCGTGCGCAAAGCGCAAGCGCAACTCGATCCGGCCAGGGAATGGCTGAGCAAATACACCATTCACGCCACCGGCAATTCGCACATCGATATGGCGTGGTTATGGCCCTGGACCGAGACGGTCGGCATCGTGCACGACACGTTCCACACTGTGCTGGCGTTGATGCGCGAATACCCCGAGTTTACGTTTACGCACGGCTCGGCTGTCACCTACGAGTGGATGGAAGAGAAGTATCCGAAGATGTTCGCCGAGATCAAGGAACGGGTCAAAGAAGGCCGCTGGGAGCCCATGGGAGGCATGTGGGTGGAACCGGACCTCAACATGCCCGATGGCGAATCGATCGTTCGCCAATTGCTGGTCGGCAAAACCTATTTCAGGAACAAATTCGCCGTCGATGTCCGCACCGGTTGGAATCCCGATTCGTTCGGCTATAACGCGCAACTGCCGCAGATTTACAAGAAGTCGGGTATGGATACGTTCGTCACCCAGAAGATCTATTGGAACGATACGACGCGATTTCCGCTGAAGATCTTCTGGTGGGAAAGTCCCGACGGGAGCAGAATCCTCGGATATCTGCCGCACAACTATGGCAATCCGATCGAGCCAGTGGACATGGCGCAGGATTTGTCGGATTACACGCGCCTCACCGGGTATCCCGAGCTGTTGCACCTGTATGGCGTCGGCGATCACGGTGGCGGTCCGACGCGCAGCATGCTGGAGACGGCGACACGCTGGGAGCAGAAGGACCTGGTGTACCCGAGACTTGAAGTCGGGGCCGCCCAGCCGTTCTTCGACAAATTGTTCCAGGCAGCGCCGAAACTGAACCTGCCAGTTTGGAAAAGCGAGCTGTATCTCGAGTATCACCGCGGCGTGTACACCAGCCAGGCACGCACCAAGTGGAACAATCGCCGCAATGAAGAGATGCTGCTGAACACGGAAAAGTTCTCCTCGATCGCCAGCCTGTACGGAGCGAACTATCCGGCGGAGGATTTGAACTACGGCTGGAAGAAGGTTTTGTTCAACCAGTTCCACGACATTCTGTCGGGTTCATCCGTTGCGGCTGTCTACAAAGACGCCGACCGCGACCATGCTGACGTGCGGCGGTTGGAGACGAAGAATCTGCAAGACGCACTCAACGCTATCGAGGGGCGGGTGAACACCACCGGTCCCGGCGTTGCCGTGGTCGTGTTCAATCCGCTCGCGTGGGATAGAACCGCGCCTGTCGAATGGGAAGCCTCGTTCCCGTCGCTGGTCAAAGACGTGGAGGTGCGCGATGCGGGTGGAAAAGTGGTGGCATCGCAGTTGCTCGGCAAAATCGAGCGTAATGCGCGCGTGCTCTTCATGGCCGATATCCCCGCGCTTGGCTACCAGGTTTTCCATTTCGTGCCCACCACGGCGACACGGAAAGCCGCGGACGTCGCGGGCGACACGCAGATCGAGAACGAATTGCTGCGCGTGAAGGTGGATCCGAAGACCGGGTGCATGTCGCTCTTTGACAAAAGGAACCAGAGGGAGGCCTTCGAGGCGGGGAAGTGCGGCAACCTGCTGCAAGCCTTCTACGACCTGCCGCATGAATACGACGCGTGGAACATTGACGCAAATTTCGAAGACAAGAAGTGGGACATTGACAAAGCGGAAGACGTGAAGGTCACCGAACGTGGTCCGGTGCGGAGCACGATCCGCGTAGTCCGAAGATTTCAAAACTCAACGTTTGTCCAGGACGTCCGAATCTATCCCGGAGTCGATCAGGTGGAGGTCGTGAACAATGTGGACTGGCACGAGAAGCACATCTTGGTGAAAGCCGCGTTCCCGCTGCCGGTCCGGAATGAAAACGCGACGTATGAGATTCCTTATGGTGCGATCGGTCGGCCGACCGGCCGCCGGAACGCCTTTGAGAAAGCGCGTTTCGAGGTCCCGGCTCTTCGCTGGGCGGACCTGTCGGATGCGCAGTATGGGGTGAGCATCCTGAACGACAGTAAATATGGCTACGACGGTAAGGACAACGTGCTGCGACTGTCGTTGCTGCGTTCGCCCGCATATCCCGATCCGCACGCCGACGAAGGCAAGCAGCACTTCTCATATGCCATCTATCCGCACGCGGCCGGATGGCAGCAGGCGAACACGGTGCGGCATGGATACGAGTTCAACTACCTGCCGATCGCGTTCCAGACCACGGCGCACGACGGATCGCTGCCGCCGTCGCATTCTTTCGTGAAGATCGAGCCGGCAAACCTTGTGCTCACCGCACTGAAGCAGAGTGAAGCGGGCGACGGAGTCGTGCTGCGGTTCTACGAAAGCAGCGGACAGGCCGGGACAGCGCGCATCCAATTTCCGGCCGGGGTACGCGAAGGTCGCGAGGTGAGCCTGATGGAGAAGCAGGAAGGCGCAATAGCAGGCGCGGGCAATGAGATCACCGTGTCGTTCGGCGCCTGGGAGATCAAGACGCTCTGGCTGCCCCATGCAGCCGCGCCGATACCTACTGGTTCACACTGAGCCGATATATCTCTCCGGGTTTCACCCTGACTTCAGTGCTGTCCGGTTAAAACTCGAACAGAATCAGCTGGCTAGAGTTATCGAGTAACTCAGAACGGGAGTCGAAGGCTTCAAGTACGCATGAAATGGGCATTTTCTCAAGCAGGGTGATGCTGAAAATCTGTAGAATTTGGAGATCTGGATCGCCGTCTCGGTTTATGTCCTGGTGGCGATCATCCGCAAGCGCCTCGGGCTGGAGATGTTGTTCGACCCAAAAGTGCTTGCCCAGATGCCGACGCCAGCCGTTGCCCGGCTCATCCACCGACTCGCCCCTGACTCCATACTCCGTTACGACGGGAAAATTCGATGAGACGTTTCCAGATTGCACGATACCGATTTCGCGATCTCCTGCTGTAGCCCAGCCGCTCGATCTCGCTCAAGCCGTTAGCGACAAGTTGACCCAGTTGCAAGTTTTCCGAAAGAGTCTGTTCCATGACGAACCTCCCATGTGGGCATCAAGCCCCCGGAAAGGACAAATGTGATGTTTGGTCGAATGATGGTTACGACAATTATGCAGGCCAGCGCAGACGCTGACCTGCAATTTGGAATCAGTGCACTTCTCCGAGCGGCCGAGCAGGCCGAGATCGTTCGCTGGAACGAGTTCCCGGTGTCGGTCTTGCTGTATTTGTTGGTTCCGTGAGATCCGGAGTCTGGGGCAGGCGACGTCCTGGATCGTAAGCAGGGGACCTGGTATGCCTAGATTTGATGATGAGCAATTCGGCGGCTACAGCGTCAGCCAACTCGAACAGCTCCTCAGGGAATGCCGATTCCTTGATCTCGTTGAACGCCCTGGGCTGTGGCGAGGAGGCCTTAGCTGGTGCGTTGAGCCAGGCAAGCCACCGGAGGCGCGCGTTTGACAGAAGAAATATTCCGGATTATCTACCAACAGCCACGTCGCGAGAAGTTGTGGCAGAAAGGAAGTTCCGAACAATTTCCGCATGTCCACAAAGGAGGTGCAGAGCCATGACTGGGGCATTCAACGCGACGCCAGACGTCGTTAACGATTACCTCAGGTTGTTTGTTAACCGGCGAGCGTATACCCTGCAGTCGATGCGCCCGCGCCCAGCGAGCGGGCGGCATTATTACTTTCGGCCGACCGAGAAGGCAACAGGCGCGCCGCTTTCACTGACGGAAGAAACCGTCCGGCAGCACCTGGAGGGCGAAATCACGGTCGGCCTGTATGCGATCAATCCCTCCACGCAGCGTTGTAAATGGGTCGCCATCGACGCCGATTACGAGAACGCCATGGAAGACCTCCTGAAGCTCCAGTACCACCTGTGGCAGGACAAGGTGGAGCCGGCGTTGGAAATGAGCAAACGCGGAGGGCATCTTTGGATTCTTCTGGCAACACCGCTGCTGGCCAAGGAGTGCCGAATCTACATTCACGATCTTGCTGTGCGGCTGGGAGTGCCGGTGAAGGGCTCCGGCTTGGGGGATGGCATCGAAGTATTTCCCAGACATAATGCGATTGGTGACGGGGAGTTTGGCAATGCAATTCGCGGCCCTTTGGGGATTCATCGTGGGGCAAGCCGCCGCTTCTGGTTCTGCGGGGCCGATTACACGCTGGAGGCACAGGTGGGTTACCTCAACCGTTTGCGCAAAGTGACAGAAGAGGATTTGCAAGGGTTCATCGCCGGCAAAGAAATGCCGGTCTCGGCGAGTGAGCGACGCCTCAACTCCAAGCCCGCAGTGGAGCGTTCGGGCCGAACAGTGCGATCGGAGTTTCGGATTTTGGATCACGTTGGCAAGGTGCGAAAGGTCGGCAGGAACTACGTCGGTCGCTGCCCGTCCTGCGCGGAGTCCGGCCATGACCGTTGTGGGGACAACCTGGCCATCCTCATTCAAGACCCTCGCTTTTACAAATGTTGGGCAGGCTGCTCGAAGCAGATGATTCGGGCGGCGCTCGGTTACCCGATTCGTGTGCGCACTAAGGAAATAGGAGAACCTCTACGGTGAAAAGGAACCGGTTCACAGATGGAATGGGGCTGCGCTTGTCGCGGGTGCTGAGGGAGCGCGGGATTTTCGCGCCCTCTCTCACCCGTGCGTCCATCTGGGGGCTTCCGCGCCGCTCACGTTCCACAACTTGAAGAAGGAGAACAGAGAACCATGCAGAAAGTTCTACTGATCGGATACTTGGGCCTCGACCCTGAAGTCAGGTACAGCGCACAGGGCACGGCCCTAGCGCAGTTTTCCGTTGCGACCACGGAGCGGTGGAAAGACAAAAGCGGTGATTTGCAGGAGCACACGGAGTGGTTCGCTGTGAAGGCCTTTGGCCGCCGAGCTGAAGTCATTGGTGAATACCTCCACAAGGGCAGTCGCATTTACCTCGAAGGCCGCAAGCGTACCGAGTCCTGGGACGACAAACAGACTGGCGCTAAGCGCTATCGCGATCTTGTCTACGCCGACAGAGTCGAGTTCCTCGATTCCAAGGGAAACGGCAACGGCAATGGCAGCGAGCACCATGAACAGCCGGACATGCCCGAAGAAGCGCAGGCCGCGGACAGCGATATCCCGTTCTGAAGGAGGATTCCTCTCCCATGACCAACAACGATAATCCCACGCTCTCCGAGGGAGTCGATATTGGAAAAATCCTCGCCGAGCTTGAAATGCCCTTTCCATCCGACCAGGTTCACTGGCGGGTGATGAACACCTCCAATGACAAGAAGCGCGGGCAAATCGTGCCCTATGCCGCTCCGCGTGCTTATACCGACCGGCTGAACTCGCTCTTCTCACCTCAGGGCTGGACGCGCGGTTACCGCATCGAAACCATGAACAACATAACCCGGGTGAAGAAGGGCGAGACCATCGTCACCGGCAAGGTCCTGGTCACCTGTACGGTCACGATCATTGGTCTTTGGTCGCACTCCGGAACCGGCGAGGAGTGGGCCGACGACGACAACGGGATGACTTCGGCCGACGCCCAGGCGTTCAAGCGGGCTTGTGCCTGTTTTGGGCTCGGACGATACTTCTATGACTTCACTCCTGTCTGGATCGATCTTGACCAGAGCCGGCAACCGCGTAAGACGCCAGCAATGCCGGCATGGGCGATTCCGGAAAACTGGCGCAAAGGGATGCGGCCTCCGGGGAAAAATGGCAAAGGCAAACCGCCAGCGTCCAAAAACGTCGGCGCGAATGGCGGCAACGCCGTCGGACACGCTGCCGTGTCTCAACCCCGCCCGAGCAATGGCACAAACGGCCACGATTGCACCAACGGGACGAGCATTCCGGTTTCTGGCAATGGCCATGCTTTTGATGGAAACATCAACGGCAATAACGGCAGCGTCAACAACGACCTCGACGCGAGGATCTTGCAGATGGAAGCCTCGGTTGGCACGGCATTCTACCGTAACATCCTGCGCGAGCATGGCCGCGTCAATCAGCCCAAGCTGATCCGTGATGCGGCTGTGAAGCAGAGAGTCTTGCGCGTGCTTGAATCGGCTGCGAGCGGCATCAATCGTCTGGCTGCGGTCACCCAACGCCTCGATTCCACCACTGTCGGCGCCCTCCTAGCCAAACTCCAGTCACCGCCTCTGAACCAAATCGCCGACATGAAGACATTGGAACAGGTGGTCTCCGGCCTGGAGGAGCTGGCCGGTCCCAATCATCATCGCGCAGCGTGAACGGCTGCCTCAAACCATGGGGAGACGTGCGACACGTGTCTCTCCCTTCCCATTTATCGGAAGAGACTAGAGGTGACATCAACACCAGCCACCACGGCAGAAAACAACAGCTGTTTGAGATCGACGAGGAACTGGAAGCGAGGTTTGACGCGGCCACCCAGGAGCAGGAACAGGAACAGACAGACACTATTAGCGAGGAAACGAAGCAGAGCTGCCTCGATCTGTTCGCCGAATTAGGCAAGAGAGTCGACTGCATTGCACGCTACGTACGCGCGACGGAATACAAAGCCAAAGGCCGCCAAGGAAGAGGCGACGAGGCTGACTGCTCGACAGAAGGCGGCGGAAAACCGCCGAAAACCGAGTCGAGCCAGTCAAGAGCATGCTTGCCTTCTTCATGCGCGTGCGCGGGGCTGAAACGGGTCGAAGGCGAATTGAACACCATCCGGCTGCAGAAAAACGGGCAAGGCTCACTGCAAGTTGACTTGCTTAGCCTACCTGCCGAGTACAATCAGCTGACAATCGCGTTAGCGCAACCAGATTGGGCACGCGTGCTGCAGTCGATCGCTTCTCCTGAACTCAAGAAGCAGTAGAAGCCGCAGGTGCGGCGCGGCCGACCCGGCCCACCCGTCGTTTCTCGTGAGGTGGCATCGCGATCACGTAGCAGCTAGCGCGGAGGCTGGGCAAAGGGGAAGGCTTCTCGCACTTGCTGTCCCGTCCACTCCGCAGTGTGGTGAGCGGTCACCTTGCAGCGGACAATGCGACGCCGGTCGTGGGCCAACACCAGAAAACACCTAGAGAACCTGGAAACCAAGGGTGGGTACCATGAAGAAGTCGATCGAGACCAGCTGCTGGGCGTGATTCTCCAGGAAAGTGCGCCAGGTCCAGAACAGGCGAAAGCCGGCGCGATGCCAAGCAATGACCGTTTCCGGCTTGACGATGGCCAGCGCCGAGCGCCAGCCGCTCCACTGCCGGGATAGCCAGGCCCAGAGGATGCGGTCCCGGGAGTCAACCTGATGCGTTTTCTGGCGGGACGCTGCAACACGCCGATTTGGTGGCGCAGCGCCAAGTGCTCCAGCTGGAGGACAGCGCGCGAACGGAAGACCGAGGACAAGGTGGCGAAAAGTGTCGGGAGAGAAAGGAGCATCGGAGAAGAGAAACTATCCAAGAAGTATACTTCCCGCCCGCTCAGACATTTCGAGAGGCACCCATATCATTGCCGAAATATCCACCGATAAGCAATAATTCGAAGGCTAACGAAAAGCATCGGAAAAAGGATGGGTTTCTGTGGCGAAGAAGAGTTCCCGCATCGTGGTGATTGGAGAACTCAACCTCGACCTGATCGCCGGCGGGCTGGAGACGCCCCCGATCATGGGGCAGGAGATACTGGCGCGAGATTTTCGAATGACCCTGGGCAGCGCCTCGGCGATTTTCGCAAGCGGAATCGCCAAATTGGGTCATTCCGTCACGTTCATCAGCAAGGTTGGCGACGATGCGTTTGGGCGCGATTGCAGGAGCACCCTTCGCCGCAACGGCATTTCCATTCGGCACGTCAAAGTCAGTCGCAGCAGCACGACGGGGGTCACGGTCTCGCTGAGTACCAGTGCAGACCGGGCTCTCGTCACGCACCTGGGAGCGATCGCCGAATTAAAGGCGGCGGAGATTCCGCGCAATGCTTTCTCGGGCGCGGCTCACCTGCACATGACCTCTTATTTCCTGCAGCACGCGCTTCGGCCTTCATTTGCTGCCCTCTTTCGTAGGGCGAGCCAGCAGGGGCTCACGACTTCATTCGATCCGAATTCCGATCCGTACCAATCGTGGGAGAGAGATATTTGGGACGTCATTGCGGAGACGGACATATTCTTCGTCAATGAGGCTGAAGCACTGCAACTGAGCAAGAGAAACTCAGTCGAGGAAGCGCTCACGTTTCTCGGCTCGAAGGCTCGCTGTGTTGTCGTGAAGCGCGGCCCACTTGGCGCGATTGGGATCCGGGATGGCGACCGGGCGACTGTGCCCGGCTTCCCGATCCAAGCCATCGACACGACTGGAGCCGGCGACAGTTTCGCGGCCGGTTTTGTGCATACATACCTGGAGCGCCGGGGACTTGCGGAATGCCTGGAGGCGGGGAACGTCTGTGGCGCACTGTCGGCACTTCAGGTCGGCGGTACGGCAGGACAGCCGAGCCGCGCAGAATTCACCAAGTTTCTTCGGAAGCGGCGGCAGGGAAGGGCGCGGGCAACTTCGGCCATGCGATGAAAACGTGCCCGGCAGGAGCATGAGTGCATTTTTCCGTTGTTGATTGGGCGATTGTCATCGGCTACCTGGTTCTGTGCGTCGCCGTAGGACTGATCGGCAAGAAGTACATTGGCAACGTGGCGCATTACTTGGTTGCTGGAAGAGAACTGGGTATGTATGCAGGCATCGCCACGCTCGCGGCTACCGAAATCGGCACCATCACGTTCATGTACAACGGCGAACTCGGCTACAAGTACGGTTTCGCCGCGTTTGCCGCCGCGCTGATCTCCGGACTGGTGATGATCGTGGTGGGTCGTACCGGCCTTGTCGTTGCGCGCTTTCGTGCCCTCCGACTGATGACAGTTCCCGAGTACTTCCAGCACAAGTACAGCCGCGGGCTCCGGCTTCTCGCCGGAATTCTCGTTGCAGTCGGCGGCATCCTCAACATGGGAGTATTCCTGAAGATCGAGGGTGAATTCCTGACGATCGTCAGCGGCATTGACGGCAGGTATCTGGTTGCCGTGATGACGGCGATTCTGCTCCTGGAACTTCTTTATACGGTAATCGGCGGAATGGTGGCGGTGGTCATCACCGACTTCATCCAGTACGTGTTGCTGTCGATTGCTACCATCCTCGTTTCGATCTACGCCGTGTATCACGCGGGCTGGGGCAACATGGTTGCAAAAGTCGCAACCACAATGGGTTCGGCCGGCTTCAACCCCATTCAGAATCCGAAGTTCGGCCTGACTTTCCTGATCTGGCAGATTCTTCTCTGGTTCTCCATTCACACGTGCTGGCAGACGACAGCAATGCGCATGTTCTCAACGAAAGATCCCGAGACCTCAAAACGCGTGATGACCTGGACGGGGTTTATCTATCTCGGGCGAGGAATGCTGCCCATGCTGTGGGGAATCGCTGCACTGACGCTCTTCGGGGTGGGAGCCGCCATGAGCGGTGTACCTGCCCCTGTCGTGAACGGCCAGACGCTCGCCCCAATTGATGCCATGCCCGCGATGCTTGCCTCGATACTTGGCCCCGGCATCAAGGGAATTGTGGTAGCCGGCATGTTGGCCGCAACTATGTCCGTCAACAGTTCGTATCTGCTCGGCTGGAGCGCTGTGATTTCGCAGGATGTCATTCTGCCCTTGCGCGAACAGATGGGGAAGGCGCCGTTGAGCTCGCGAAGCCAGATATTCGTGAATCGGCTCGCGAATCTGTTCGTTGGCCTGTTCCTGATGTTCTGGGGTTTGTACTATACGCCGCCCGGTGCGGTGTATCTCTATTTGAACATCACTGCCACGATCTATCTGGCTGGTACCTTTATTTGTGTGATTGGAGGGTTGTACTGGAAACGCGCGAACACGACCGGGGGCTACGTCGCCATGCTGATGGGCGCCGCGGGTGCGATCATTCCATTCTTCTTTGTACATTGGAGCGAAAATATAACCGGATTCTGCGCGTTCGGTCTGGCGGCACTGGGGTTGATCCTGGGCTCGCTGCTGGGCAAGCACACTCCAGCGGCCGTCGGCGAGGTGAGTGTTGCCTCGATGAAGGAGGCGCAATGAAGTACTGGCAAGTCTTCTGGACATTCTGGCTGGTGACGGCGGGCATATCGTTTGCTGTGATCACGGGGATTGTCACCGTGAGGGGCTATCAGGATTTGCGTAACATGTTCAGCGGCCTCGTACGGCAAGGGACAAAAGATCATGAGTGATCCGACAGCGGCTCAGGACAAGTTCATCGCCATGGTTACGGCGAAGGCCGAGGTGGACCTGCCGCTCAGCGCTTTTCAGCCACGATCGATGCTGGCCACGCCGGTTCACGAGGTGCTGCGGCCGAAGTTTCCCGCGATCGACTATCACAATCATCTCGACGCGCAGGACCCCGCGACCGTCATGAGAGTAATGGACGAATGCGGTATTGAACGCATCGTTAACATCACGATGAAGGTCGGAAGCGAAGCGATCGCGATGATCGAGCGCTTCCAGAGTGCGCATCCGGGCCGATTTGCTACCTATGCCTGGATGGATTGGACGGACATGCACGAGTCCGGTTTCTTTACGCGCTGCGTCGAGCGCCTTGAGCAGATGGTGGAGCAGGGCGCTTGCGGATTGAAACTCTGGAAGGACCTGGGAACGAGTCTGCGTGATTCTAACGGCGAACTGCTGCGGGTGGACGACGAGCGCCTCGCGCCCATGTTCGAGAAGGCCGCCGACTTGGGCGTCCCGATCATGTTCCATATCGCGGATCCGGATGCGTTCTTCTTGCCAATCGACGAGCACAACGAACGCTACGAGGAGTTGGCGGCGCATCCGGAGTGGAGTTTTTATCCATCGCACTTCAGCAAAGAAGAACTTCTGCGTCAGCGCGATCGTGTTTTCGCGCGACATCCACGAACCACGTTTGTCGCCGCACATGTGGCAGAGCATCCGGAAGACCTCTGCTACGTCTGCGGGTTGCTCGATAAGTACTCGAACGTTCACGTGGATATCGGCGCGCGTTGCGCAGAACTCGGGCGCCAGCCCTATACCGCGCGCGAGTTTTTCCTGAAGTACAGCGACCGCATTCTCTTTGGCACGGATCTGGTTCCGGACGTGAACATGTACCGGCTGCACTTCAGGTTCCTGGAAACCGCTGACGAATACTTCGAGTATCCGTCCCACGCCTCCCGGCAGGGCCGCTGGAATATATATGGTTTGTTCCTGCCCGATGAGATTCTGCGGCGCGTATATCGCGAGAACGCCTTTCGACTGCTGAAACGATGAGTGGCTCCGGGACCGTGTTCTGGGCGCAAAAAAAAAGCCGGTGGACGATGCCTGCGACCCTCACTGGGGCATACTACTTAAATCCGGCGTGAGTCGCAGCCTCTTTTAGCGATTTTGGCCGAAAATCGCCCATTTGTTCTGAGATTCTTTGCAGCAGTCGATCGATTTTCGTAAACGTTTCCTTAGTCCTTAAGTGGTTTTACCTTGTGGACTCGATGCAGTATCTTATCTGACCACGGACGATCAGACGCGAAGTGGCTACTCGCAACGTAGGTCGGTTCTGCGGGCGGATAAGTTCGCCGGGCAACCAGAAAAGTCTGTGCCGGAGCTTGCTCAAGGTCAAGCTTTGCCATTCTTTCGGAAGACAGGTTCGCTGAAAAGCGGTGACCAGGTTGTAAGCGAGCCGAATTACTTCCAGATACAGGGCATTGGCCGCAAACGCACGCGTGGGAATCTTCCCCTGTGCATAATCCTCCTGGATTTCCCGAATGCGTCGTTCATGCCAGTGCGGCCATCGTAGAAGTGCCACACTGCCTCTGGGGTCAGCGCCAGGTTCGTGTGCCAGGCCCGATACGCGTAACGCTCTAGCTTAGCTAAGCTAAGCTAGGGTAAACAAGGTCGGCTGCGGATCAGTCTCCTCGATTCTCCGCCGCGCCACCATGCAACGCCGCGCTTGCGACCAATCGTGGGGACGGTGCTCAAATTTCCTGCTCATGTCGCTCAAAGGCTTAAAAGTCGGCAATTCGGGCAGCCAGAGCATGGCAGCCAACGGCTGAGCAGACATCTCGGGGTTAATGCAAAAACTCTGGGGGCTCCCAGACGGGATTGGTGGAATTGGACGCCGCTCGGCGTCGCGCGAAATGACTCTGGCTTGCGTCACCAGCACTTTTGCAATCGGTGAAAAAGTCGGCAACGGCAATGGATATGTGTTGTCGGGAGTGCACGCCGCCGTGCTTTAAGAAATATAATCGCCGTCTCGCCAGTCCAAACCGTGATCGGTGAAATTTAAAGACGGGCATCGCGCGCAATTGGCCGCCCCGTGCCACGAAACCTCGGCCTGACCGCCTGTGAGATACGTCTGCGAGACGAGCTAGTAGTCAGTAAAACCGCGATTGGTGGGAAAATCTCAGCCGCTCCTCTCAGTTACCGGTCCGGTCAGCAAAAGCGCGATTCGTAAGAAATCTGGGCTGACCGCACTTCTTGATCTGAAAATGCTTCCTGCACGAAATGACTAACCTCAAACAGAGTCAACGTCATGCCCGCTTGATACAAGCATTTCTCGATTCGAGAACAGGTGCTTCCTCCGCCAGCAAAGTAAAGTAAACAGCCTGCCTCCGCGCGAAAACAGGCACACCTGAAAAATGCAAAAGAACTACTTCCGGTGTAGTGTTCACGGCCGAAAGGTAACTGACGTGTTCTCGTCTGCACACGAACTCGCCCAGAAGCTGCGTGCCGCGCGCTACCTCATCGATCCGGTAACCCTGGAAGTGGTGTACTTGGCGGCACGTATGCGCAAACCACTGTTGGTCGAAGGTCCGCCCGGGTGCGGCAAGACTGAATTGGCCTACGCGGTCGCAACGGCGGCGAACACGGTTGTGGAACGGCTTCAGTGCTACGTGGGAATTACGGAAGAAAAGGTCATGGGCAGATTCGACGAAGCTCTACAGAAGCTCTTTCTAGAAACCCAAGCGGACCACCTCCATCAAGAGTGGAATGAAATCCGCAACCGCCTGCACACTCTGGATTTCTTTGCCGAAGGTCCACTGTTGCGTGCGCTGCGTTATGAGCATCGGCCGTGCGTGCTTCTGGTCGACGAACTCGACAAGGTCGATCACAACATCGAGGCAGATGCCACGACAAATTTGTTCATCTGGACTGGGAATGAGCGGCTGAACTACGAGTTGGAACCAGCCAGCACGGTGAGGGACATGGATTTTGCCGTCGATCAAACGCCGGTTCATGTGGAACCCCTCAAGCCGGCGAATGCGACTCCACCAGCTCCGCCCTCGATCACTGAACTGCTGCTGGCGGGAAAGCCGGTTCGGCGGCTGCCTTCGAAACAGCGTGCTTCCAAGCTGGTCGAAGTGTGGATCAGCGATCTTTACGAGAAGGATGGCCGGCTGTTGATCCGCTACGCCGTTCGCAACCACAGCAGCGAGCCATACTCCATTGACACGCCTGCGGTGTATCAGTTGGACGGAGTGCGCTCTCCGCAGTCTCTTTACGGATTTATCAACTCCCAGCTTGGCGATGAGCAAGCGGCCAAACTCAAGGCCAAACAACAGACTCCGGTCAAGGTATTGGATGGGCAAACGCAGCCCGCGCGCATCGCCCCGGGCGAAGAGGCTGTCGGGGTCGTGGCCTTACAGATGGCCTCAAGGACCCACCCCACCATCCTGCGCCTCCAGTTCCCTAGTCCTAGTCCTAAACAGTCAGGGGACGAGCGGAGCGATGGCCGACGGGTGCAGATCGACGCGTTTCTCGTGCGGTAAATCGCTGACGCAAGTGAGGAACACGATGGCGAAACCACTCGCGGTTAAACCGGTCTACGACGTCCTGCGGCAATATGCGCGTAACCGCCCTGATATTGGAGCGGGGAAGGCCATGGTTGACGGAGTGCTCGAACCCGCTAGCCCATTTGATTCGAAAGGCGTGCGGTTGCCCAAACGCTGGTTCGTGCTCGTGTCACTCCTGGCCGCTTTTCTGTTTGCTTGTTTCGGTTACTTCGCCACGCCGACGCTATTCCTCTAAGCTCGCTTTCTTCTGGCCCATCGCTCGGGCTCTCGAACTCGATGCGGTAACCGTCGGGATCGGTGAGCGGTACTACCCACAGGCGGTTTCCAACAAATGGATGCTTTCGCGTCTCTATTCCGCATGATTTGAACTCGCGATAAAGCGCCAGTGCATCTTCTCACAGGAAGCAGACCGACGTTCCAGTTCCAAGCATTTCCTTCGGAAGATGTTCCGGTAAAAACTCCTGAAGCATAAGGGCGACATCCGCAAGCTCAAGCCAGCACCAGCGAATTTTGCGGTCGTTGACGAGCCGCCAACGCTCGATCGGACAGGCCGCAACCTCGAAGGTCGGGGTTGCTGACCACACGGGCCTAGCCCGGCATAGTAAGTACACCTAACAGCTTAGGGGGTTGACTTTTTATAGTTGACCCGTACTATACGTGCGCGGCATTTTGCCAGAGGCATGTCGAATTCACGAAACCAAAACCCACGATCATGGGCGGGAGCGATTCTGCGAGACGGCCATTTCTGGATTCCCATCGCGGTATTGATCGGTGGCCTGGTTCTCCTCTTCCGAATCATCTGACGGGGCACTGCTTGGACGCATCGACGGCTGCTGCTCGCACCCAACTTTCCGGCCGCCTGCGCAGTTTGCAGGGACTAGGAATCATCTGTGGTTTCGCGGCAGGCGCCTGGCTGGGCGCCGCAGAAGCCCCGACGAAACTGGTCGCCGCCGGTATTTCGCCGATGGTGGTGTCGCTCGGAATGGTCGTCGGCGTCTTCCTGGCGCGCTGGACGGTGCCGACACTGATCCAGGGAACGTCGTACGTGCTGGATGACGTGCGACAGGCGCCGCACCTGGTAATCTGGGCCATCGTCGCGGGGTGCATGTGGGCGGTGGCGAATACGCTGACGATTTTTGCGATCCGGGACATCGGCCTGAGCATTGCGTTCCCGCTTTGGAATTCGAACAGCCTGTTGGGAATCTTTTGGGGATTTCTGCTGTTCAACGAGCTTCGCGGAGCCGGCGCGCGCCGCTGGATCGGTGTCATCGGCGGTGCGCTGGTGATGTTCGTGGGTGCGGTGATGCTGGCATGGGCGTCGTCGACGCAAGCGCCCGCGGGGCATGCCTGGCGTGGCGTGCTGGCCGCGATCGGCGCCGGCATTCTGTGGGGTACGATGTACATCCCGTACAGGAAGGCATACCTGACGGGAATGAACCCATTGTCCTTCGTGACTTTCTTCACCTTCGGCGAGCTAGGCATGATCGGCTCGCTGGCAATGGTTTACAGCGGAGGGTTCGCCCCGCTTTCAGAGCAGCTCGCGGCGGCGAAACCGGTGATGTTCTGGTTGCTCGCGGGCGGGTTCATCTGGGTGGTCGGCGACCTGTTCCAGCAGTACGCGGCGAAGTATATCGGCATCAGCCGCGGCATTCCGCTTTCCAACACTAACCAGCTGTGGGGCCTGATGTGGGGCACGCTTGTGTTCGGCGAACTCTCGTCGGCGTCCGGCGCGACGCTAACCAGGGTCATCGGCGGTTCGCTGTTGATGGCAGCGGGCGCGGGAGCCATCGCGCTATCGTCAGCAAACGAGAACGAACACGCGCGCTGGCAGAAGGCGGCCGCGCGAGAAGCCGATAAATATGGCGTCGACGCGGCATACGTGCAGGCACGTTTGCTGGGTGAGGAGCATGCTTCGGTGAAGCGCTCGCGCAGTTGGGTGGACTGGGTGCTACTTGCGGGGGCGACGGTCATCATCGTGGCGTTCGCGGTCAACGCCCGTGTTGCCGAACTGCATTTGAACTGGGGCTGGACGACGATGCTGGTGGCGGCGATGGCAGCATTGCTCATCGCATCGGGAATCGCCCTGTGGCGACTCACGAAGTTCAGCTAAAACTTTATCGAATATTAACAATCGTGCGGTAAACAGGTCATACGTTGAGCGTGGGGCGGAGAGGCCGTTTTGCCAAAGCGCTTAGCTTCTTCTTGCTTGGCGCCTTCCGTAGTGATTATCCCTGCCAGAAGTTCGTGGGGCTTCACAGCACTGCATACATCCCTCCTTCGAGGTGCCGTATGAAGTCACGGCTCGTACATCAATTAATGCTGCTCGCGTTGCTTCTCGTATCTGCGGGGGCGTTCGCCCAAGTCAACACAGCCAGTCTGACTGGCTTTGTCTCCGATCCAAGTGGCGCAGCGGTTGCCGACGCGAAAGTCACAGTCGTGAACACTGCGACTAATCTGGAACGGGCTCTTTCGACCGCCTCCGACGGCTATTTCACTTTCTCCACATTACCGGTCGGCGAGTACAAGGTAACGGTGGAGAAGCAGGGTTTCCGGCTGACCACGACGAATGTCACGTTGGCGGTCGCAGCCCGCGCCCGTCTCGACATTAAACTGGTGGTGGGTGCGACGAACGAGACAGTGGAGGTGACCAGCGTGGCGCCCCTGTTGACTACGCAAGACGCGATGCCTGGGGCCGTCGTTGACGACACGACCATTCACGGTGCGCCGTTGGCCGCGCGAAATTGGGACGACCTGCTCGGTCTCGTGGCTGGCGTGCAGGCGGACCGCTACACCGAGCAAGGTGGCGGCACGGCAGCCGGTCGTTCCGGCGGCGTCAACGTACACGGCGTGCGTTCTTTGCAGAATAATTTTGTGCTCGACGGAGTCGACAACAATTCATTTTCGGAAAACGTTCAGGAACTGACTACGCAGATCGCACGGCCATCCCTGGATGCGATCGCCGAATTCAAGGTTTCGACCAACCCGTACACTGCCGAGAACGGTCGCAGCCCCGGTTCGCTGATCAGCGTGACTACCAAAGGCGGCACCAACGCTTTTCGCGGTTCGGCGTACGAATATATCCGCAACAAGGTTTTTGACGCGCGCGATTACTTCAACGCGCGAAACGCGGCGGCCAACCCAACGAGCCCGTTTTCGAAGAAGCCGGCCTACAACCAGAACCAGTTCGGCGGCGCGATCGGCGGGCCGATCGTGAAGAGCAAGGCTTTCCTCTTCTTCAACTACGAAGGCACGCGTATCCGCAAGCAGCGGCTCTATCTGGCCAACGTGCCCGCGGCTGCCGAGCGCGCGGGCGACTTTTCCGCCGCCGGGTACCAGAAGATCTACGACAACGTCGGCGATTGCAAAGCGAAGTCGCCGGCTTCGTTCAACCCGGACGGATCATTCATCGGGAACGAGATTCCCTCCCTGTGCATCGATCCGGCAGCTGCGAAGATCCTTGCCCTGGTTCCGCCGGCGAACAACCCGGGGACCGGCACGCTTGGCAACGTCAATAACTTCGCCAATGCGCGCAGCCTGATCGATGATGCGAACAGCTACACCGGCCGCTTCGACTGGAACACGAACTCGAAAAACAACGTCTTCGTGCGGTACACGAATACGCACCGCTTCCGGTTCGTTCCCGGCACCTTCGGGGGCATCCTGGACGGCACGAGCACTTCCGCTGCCGGCCGCTTACAGATGAACGCCATCAGCATGTCGATAGGCTGGAATCACATCTTCTCGTCGACGATCGTTAACGAAGCGCGAATCGGCTGGGGACGCGACTGGTCTAGGGGCGTCCAGGACGCGTTCGGCCTGAACAAGGAGTCCGACTACATCCAGGGTGTGGCCGACAATGCGCTCTATAACGGCGGTATTCCCCGCATTGCCATCAGCACACGCGGCGGCACGCAGTCGAATACGACCTCGAACCTGAGCGGCGTCGACAATTGGGGTTCGCCGGACTTCCTACCGAAGTTTCAATACACGAATCAATTCCAGTGGACTGACACCCTCAATTGGACGAAAGGAGGTCACCAGATCCGCGTTGGCATCGACGCGCGCATGCCGATGCGCAATATCTATCTCGACGTCCCGGCCATGCGCGGGCGTCTCAGCTTCGACGGCCAGCGTACCAGCAATGGAACCAGCAACACTGGCGTTGGGCTCGCCGACTTCCTGCTCGGCTACCCGCAATCCGCAGAGTTGGCTACGGCAAGTGTTACCGATGCCCGCCTCTGGATGTTGTCCGAATTCTTGCAGGACGATTTCAAGCTGACGCCGAAGCTGACGGTCAACTATGGCCTGCGGTACGACTACGCCACGTGGCCCTACAGCGGCGCAGACCGCATCACGAACATCCTGAACCCGGATGCGACCGCGGTGAACGCGACGGCAACCCTGGTCTGCGCGGGTTCGAATGCGCCCCTGCCCTGCGGCGGAGGTTCGCCCTACGGGCGCGGACTGGTGAAGCCGGACAAGAACAACTTCGCCCCGCGCGTCGGCTTCGCTTACCAGGTGACGCCGAATACCGTGATCCGTTCCGGCTACGGCCGCTTCTATGCGCTGCTCGAGCGCGCCGGGAGCGAAGACCAGATGTTCCTCAATCCGCCGTGGCTCGTCGACAAGTCTGTGAGCGCCACCTCGGCTTCGACTACAGTGAACAACATGCGGGTGGCGACAGGCTTCAATCTGTCACTTGATCCGAGCACGGTCAACCTGACGCAGGTCCGCCTCCGCGCCGTGAATCCGAACAACGTCCAACCTGAAGTCGACCAGTGGAACTTAGGCATCGAGCGGCAGTTGCCAAGCCAGATGGTGGCGACGATCGAGTACGTCGGCACGAAAGGTACGCACCTTTCCATCCTGAAAAATCTGAACCAGTCATACTTCGACTCGGTCGGTCGGGCGTGCGTCGCGGTAGGAAATTCATCGCCGAATTGCCCGACACTTGGAGCTGCGAACAGCACACCGGGACTTCCAAAGTATGTCGCGTATTCGAACCTGGGACCGATCGAATTCCGCGATAACCTCGGCAACTCGACGTACCACGGCCTGGAGGCTAGTCTGCAGAAACGCTTCAGCAATAACCTGAGCTTCAGCGTGGCGTACACCTGGTCGCATTCGATCGATCAGGCAATGGAGCACCTATACTCGGGCGGCTCCAACAGCTTCCTGCAAAACGAACACGACCTGAGTCAGCAGCGCGGGAACAGTGACTTCGACACACGGCACCGGCTCGTGGCCAGCTACGTCTACAGCCTGCCTTTCGGCCAGGGACAGCGGTGGGCGCAGGACGGCCCCGTGGCGGCCATCGCCGGCGGCTGGCGGGTGAGCAGCATCATCACCGCTCACACAGGCAGGCCGTTCACGATCTTCGCGGGCGGCAACAGCAGCGCGTTCCAAACCGGCGGTTTCGGTGCGACCGCGTTGGCGGATTGTCCAAATGGCTCGGTGGCGACTGGCCTGAACGACACCGGCGGCAGCGGTCCGTACTGGTTCGACCCGACGAAGTTCGTCGTGCCGACGGCGCCTAATCCCACCGGCAGCGGCGCGAACGTGCCGCGCCTTGGCACTTGCTCGCGCAACAACATGTACGCGCCGGGAATCGGCTTGGTAGACTTCGCCATCAACCGTGCGTTCAAAGTATTCGGTGAAGGCCGGTCGCTCGATTTCCGTTGGGAGGCGTTCAATCTCTTCAACACGCCATTTTTGAGCGTGCCGAACCACGATTGCTCGAGCAACTGTTCGACGAACGCGACTTTCGGGCGCATCACCTCGTTGCAGGGTGATCCACGTAGTATGCAGTTCTCCGTACGGTTCTCGTTCTGAGTTCCAGACGGAACCGATCGCCCGGCCGCAAGGGGCCGGTTTTTCGCTGACTAGCCGCGCGATCAGGCGCCAGTAGCAACGCTCGATTCGGGTTCCTCCCGTGCGAGGCAGCGCTGCGCGGTTTTGTTCCATCTCGCGAAGCGGCACTCCCGTTCGTCACCGCTCATGGCCGGCGTGAATTCGCGGTCGAGGGCCCAGTTGCCGCTGGCCCGCCTGTGGCGCAGAGCGCGGCGATCGGAGCGATGAATGAGATTGCGAGCGAGAAAGGTGTAGTGGTCTGTGCAGCCGGCAGTCTGCCCGGCGACCGGCACAAGCTCTGGCGCTGCCGCGACTCGAAGAGCTACCACCTCCAGTATGGCTATTCCTGCGTGGAACACGAGATCGCCGGCGGCCTCGGCGTGAAGATGGCTGACCCATCGCGCACGGTGTACCTGAGGTTGGGTGACGGCTCGCACCTGACGATCGCACAGGAGCTCCACAGCGATCCAGGAAGGCATCAAGCGGAATGTGATCGTGGTCGACCACCACGGTTTCGGAAGCATCGGCGGGCTGACCCGCACCTGCGGCAGCGGCAGGCTGGGACACGCTATCCCGCGTGGTCAGGCAACGGGCTCGATGGCGGAGTGCTGAATGTCGACTTCGTCGCGAATGCAGCCAGTCTCGGCGTGAAGCCATTCGCGCGCAGGATAGAAGATCTCGAATCTGCGCTGACGCGTGCGCGGGACGCGAACCACACGACCGTCGAAGGCGATCCCGAGATCCGCGTCCCGGGCTACGAATCCTGTTGGGACGTCGCCGTCGCGGGAGTCTCGGAGTCCGATACGGTGCAACGCGCGTGCGAAGATTACGAGATTGCTATCAAGGTCGAGAGGCATTTTTCTGTAAACTGTTTGACTATGCCCGGATATGCCGTAGGTGTCGATCTCGGCGGAACCAACCTGCGGGTCGCCATCGTTGACGACCAGGGAGGCATGGTCGAAAAGCTCGTGACACCAACCGTCGAGCTGCGCACCAGCGAGTGCGTGATCGCCCGGATGTGCGAACACATCCAGCAACTGAGGCGCAACCACAAATCGAGCGGACCGCTGCACGGGATCGGCATCGCCATACCAGGAATCATCGACTTGGAGACCGGTATCCTGCGCGAGTCACCGAACCTGCCCGGATGGTATGACTATCCCGTCCGCGAGGAGATTGAGCGCCGGCTGGGCGCCAAGGTCATCCTGGAAAACGATGCGAATGCGGCCGCTATGGGCGAATTCTGGCTCGGTGCCGCGCGCGAGTACGATAGTACGTGCATGCTGACGCTGGGAACGGGCGTCGGTGGCGGCATCATTATCAAAGGAGCGCTGTGGCACGGCATGACCGGCATGGCCGGTGAGCCGGGCCACATGACGGTCGATCCCGAGGGCGCGCCATGCCCCTGCGGAAACCACGGTTGCCTTGAGCAGTTTGCCGGCGCAACGGCGATCGTACGCATGGCAAAGGAATCTGCCGAACGCGGCGAAGCCCCGGCCATCCGGAAGGCGATCGAGCGAGAGACGCAGTTTTCCGCGCGGAGCGTTTACGAAATCGCGATGAAGGGCGATACTCCGGCGCAGCGCATTTTCGAGCGCTCCGGACGCGCCCTCGGCATCGCCATTTCGAGCATGATCAACCTGTTAAACCTGCCTATCTACATCATCGGCGGTGGTGGTTCGGGCGGGTGGGATGCGTTCTCGCCATATATCTTCGAAGAAGTCGAACAGCGCTCGTTCATCTACCGCGCGACGATGCAGGAGCTGCAGGGCGGCCGCAAGCGTCCGCGAACGCGCATTACGCGCGCCATGCTTGGCTCCGACGCTGGAATCTTTGGTGCGGCCCGTTTACCAATGCTGCCGGAAGAAGTGTACGAACACAGCCTGCACCAGGGCACGCCTGCGGTACTGAAGGTTGCAAGAGAGAAGTGAGCGACACTCCCGTATGAGCTCGCCGCGCGCATCACGCTCCGATCTGCGCCTCAAAACGGCTTGTATGTAGCCGTCGAAGGACCGAGCCAGATTTTCTAGTACAGAAAGGAGACCCCCGGCTGTGCCGGGGAGGCAGCGGGAGTTTGATAAATCCCGAAGTTCATCGGCGAAACTCCCCGAGCGCGAGCCGCCACGCAACACGCAAAGGCGTCTCGAACGATGGATGAGATGGCAAGCCTAAGCCATACGAAGGGGGAGTGCAAATATCACGTAGTGTTTATCCCCCAGGAGCGGAAGGCACTATACGGTGAGTTGAGGCGGCACCTTGCGGAAGTGCGGTATTGCAGCAGCCACACCGGCAGGTTCAACACCCGATGTCCAAGTCGCGCCCATGTGTGAGGTCACCAATGGCAGCGAACCGTAACGTCATCCCTACGAGAGCACCTAAATCAGAAGGACCACGCCCACCAATATTTGCGCAGCCTCAGGCAGGCACGGTGGAACGGTTCTCGGCTGGGGCAAACGGCCACGACCTGACAACTCTGGCACGGAGAAAGTAGGCCGCCAGTCCCAACAACCACAGGACGACAGCAGTGCCCAGAAACTGACGCTGCTCCGGCGTGGCTGCGACATAAATCCATCCTACAAGCGCGACTAGGGCCGGAAGGGGATACAGCCACATGCCGTAGGGGCGCTGGATGTTCTTCCGATACCTGCGGATGGCGAACACGGCCAAAACCTGCGGAATAAACTGGAAGACGATTTGGATGATCATCAGCGCTGAGAGCAGCCGCTCCAGCGATAGCCAGCAGAGCGGAATGGCCAGGACATTGATGGCCAGAAGAGAGACGGTAGGGAAGTGGCCCGCGGGATGTACGCGGCCGAAAACTTTAAAAAAGTTCCCCTCGGCGCCCGCAGCGAATAGGATTCGAGAATATCCCAGGATCATGGTGAAAATCCCGCCCAGTGTGGCGGCAAGGATAAGGCATGTCATCACGGCGGCCGCACGGGGGCCGTGCACCTTGCCGATGAACTCAGACACTACGGCACGAGAGACGGCGGCCTCGCGCCAGGGAATTGTTCCGATGATCACCATACTCATCGAGAGGTACAACACCGCAACCATCAGAACCGAGAATACGATGGCTCTTGGGATATTTTTCGCCGGGTTTTGGACTTCACCTCCCAAGTAGGTGATGTTGTTGTAGCCGCCGTAGTTATACATGGCAATCAACGTGGCGCCTGCCAAACCGAAGAAGAAAGACTTGGTTGGATGAAAGGCGTTCGCCGGAAAGTCGAAAGCCAATTTTGTGTTCATGTGAATCAAGCCGGAACCGATCACCCACAAAACGGCGGTGAGCACGATTACAAGCATCACGACCGACATACGCCCCACGGTTTTGATGGGACGGTAGAGCAGCAAGGTGATCAGCATGCAGGCTGTCGCAGCGAGGCCGCCGACACCAGCGTGAGTCAATCCCGGAAAGAAATAATGTGTGTACTCGGCGAAGCCGACGCAGGCCGCCGAAATGGCCAGCGGAGCAACAAAAATCGTCTCCCACAAGAAGAGGAAGGAGAATAGAATCCCCCAGCTGCGGGGATTGAAGGCCTCGCGGAAGTAGATGTACGCCCCTCCCGCTCCCGGCATGGCCGCGCCCAGTTCCGCATACACCATGCCATCACAGACCGAAAACAATGCGCCCAGAAACCAGCCGAGTACAGCCTGAGGTCCGCCCATCGCGGAAAGAATCACGCCAATGGTGATGAAAGGGCCGATGCCGATCATCTCCAGCATATTGACGGCCGTGGACTGAACCAGGCCCATCCCGCGAACGAGTTTCTGCGAAGCTCCTGCGATCTCGGGCGGAAGATGGGGTGCGGGGTTTTCCTGCAAAGCAGGGATCCTGGACGATGAGGGGGCACTATAGCAGCGTCATCGGGTTAGGAGCAAGGATCTTTCGCGCGAAGAAAATTGGGCATGGACAAGGCGCGGAATCTTACGTTAGCCTGCTGGCAAAATTAAGGAAAGAGGCACATGACGGAGATTAGGCGGAGGGATCTATTGCTGGCGGTACTGGCCCTTCCAG
>Ga0209801_1000104_pt1 | contig 58055 bp, 49 predicted proteins | sample GraSoiAngelo_127_FD_185884 | JGI IMG/M metagenome (GOLD analysis project Ga0209801, IMG submission 185884) | Grasslands soil microbial communities from the Angelo Coastal Reserve, California, USA - 14_0927_09_40cm (SPAdes) (version 2) | ecosystem: Environmental > Terrestrial > Soil > Grasslands ... | reverse complement strand
TCGACGATTGTCGAATGGCTGACGGCTTTTTCACTTGGGAAAAAACTGCAGACGTTAGGTCGGGAGTTCACTTGTCGTTTTTTATTTTTCGAATTCACCGTTTGTTCGGATAAGTAGCAGTGGTCGATCTTCCCGGCAGTTGCTCATTCAACGGTTGCTGATTATGATAGGCAGCGCGATCAAACCGCGCCTTTTTCATTCTCATGCAAAAAATTGGCTTTACCGAAGCTCTTGATTCAATTGTCGCGAATGATCCGCGTTATCAGCGGGACGCGTACGTCTTTCTGCGGGACGCCCTCGATTTTACGACCAAGCAGCAGAAGAAAATCAAGGGCACCACGGTGCGTCATGTGGCTGGACCGGAATTGCTCGACGGCGTGCGACAATATGCTCTCAAGGAATTCGGGCCGATGGTGATGACGGTATTTTCCGCCTGGGGAATTCATTGCTGCGAAGATATCGGGCACATGGTTTTCAACTTGATCGAAGCGGGAATTTTCGGGAAGACGGAGGAAGATTCGCTGGAGGATTTCAAGAACGTATATGATTTTAAAGAGGCTTTTGTGAAGCCGTTCGCTCCGGCCAACCCAACGGCGTCCGAACCTCGGCTGGAATTGCCAGTGCCTAAATCCGTATGATCCGATTTGCGCCGGGTCTGGCGCTGATCGTTGCGAGTATGTTTAGTTCTGCCAATCTGAAAGCAGCACCGACCGACAATTCGACGGGGATCACCTTTCCGTCGAGCTCCGCACAAAAATGGTTTCTGCCAAATGGACTCACGATCATCGTGCAGGAAGATCACAGCGCTCCGGTGGCAAGTGTGCAGGCGTGGTGCGCCACGGGCAGCATCGACGAGGACGAACATCTCGGTGCCGGGTTGTCTCACATTCTCGAACACATGCTCTTCAAAGGCACAAAGACGCGATCGACCAATGTGATCGCGCAAAAAATCCAGGATGTCGGCGGTTACATTAACGCCTACACCTCTTTCGATCGCACAGTTTTTTGGATCGACGTACCGAAGGATGGCATCGCCACTGCCCTCGACGTTTTAGCTGATGCGATGATGAACTCGACCCTGCCGCCGGAGGAGTACCAGAAAGAGCAGGAAGTAATCCGGCGTGAATTCGCCATGGGCTTGGATGATCCCGACCGCGTGGTCGGGCTGCGGCTTTTTGCCACCGCCTATCAACGACATCCGTACCGCTTTCCGGTGATCGGCGAGATAGAAATTTACAACCAGCTTACGCACGAACAGGTGATGCAGTATTACAAAACGCGCTACGTTCCGAACAATCTTACCTTTGTCGTGGCGGGAGATGTCGATGCGGAGAAAGTGCGTCAACAGCTTACCGAATTTTTCAAGGCGTACCCAGAGAAATCACTAAAGCCGCTCTTCATTCCTGAGGAACCGCCGCAACTGGGTCGGCGGGAAGTGCACGAGGAATTTGCAACCGAACTGACGCATCTCTCGCTCGCCTGGCATATTCCAGAAGTCACGAATCCGGACGTCCCCGCACTCGATCTTCTCTCGAGTATTCTTGGCGATGGGCGCAGTTCGCGCTTGTACCGGCGCGTGCGGGAAGAAGCGGGTCTGGCCTACCGGATTTCAGCATTCTCTTACACGCCGGGCGATCCGGGCTTGTTTGGAATCGATGCCACTCTTGATCCGAAGAAACGCGAGGCAGCGGAGCAATTGGTCCTGCGCATTCTTGATGAAGTAAAGCAAGCCGGCGTTACGACAGAGGAGTTGATGAAAGCCAAAAAAATATCGCTCAGTCATCATCTCGGCGCACTTACTACGATGCGCGGCCAGGCTTCCGATATTGGCTCGAATTGGTTGCTGACGCGCAATCTGAATTTCAGCCGGGATTATCTGGATGCCGCCCAGAAGGTGACGCTCGATGACATTAAACGAGTCGCGGCACGTTACCTGACGAACGAAAACCTTACGGTTGTCTCGTTGAATCCCAAAGGTTCGCTGCTCGCAAAGACCGAGGCGGCAAAACCCGTCGGCGTAGGTGAGGTCCAAAAGTTCGAACTCTCGAATGGATTGCGACTTTTGGTGCGCCAAGATGCGCGCCTGCCGCTGGTCGCAATTGGCGCAGTTTTTCGCAGCGGCCTTCTCGCGGAAACGCCGCAAACAAATGGCATCACACGCTTAATGGCGAAGGTGCTTTTGAAAGGAACCAAGACGCGCACCGCCGAGCAGATTGCAAATCAGATCGAAGCAGTCGGTGGCTCCATTTCAAGCGAGGCGGGCAACAATAGCTTCGCCGTTTCGCTCGATATCACCAAGCCCGATGTGAAATTGGGCGTCGAGTTGCTCTCGGATGTGCTGCTGAATGCGACCATGCCGGAAGAAGCGATTGCGCGCGAAAAAGAAGTCCAAATTGCCGCGATCAAACAGGATGAAGAGCAGCTGACGACTGTGGCGCGTAATATCTTGCGGCAAGCGCTTTTCACGCAGCATCCTTACGCGCTGCGGGCAAATGGTTCGGTCGATTCGATCCAGCGGTTGACTCGGAAAGATCTGCTCGAATTTCGAGATCGCTATGTTGTCGCAAAAAACGGAGTCATTTTCGTCTTTGGCGATGTGAAGGCAGCAGAGGTCAAACAGCTCTTCGAGCAGGCCCTTGCTGGGATGAAACCCGGCACGCTCGCCTTGACCGATGCACATCCGGCCGCGCCGCTGAACAAAATTGAGACTGTCGAAAGCCGAAAAGAGAAAGCGCAGGGGGTAATCATGGTCGGATATCGCGGCGCAGATATTTTCAGCCCGGACCGATACCCGCTGCAGCTAATCGATGAGGCAAGTAGCGATCTTGGCTCGCGTTTTTTCGTTCGGATTCGTGAGCAGATGGGGCTGGCCTACTATGTCGGTGCTAACCAGATGGAGGGGCTCGTGCCGGGACTTTTCGCCTTCTACCTCGGAACGGACCCGCAAAAGATCGAGCCAGTAAAAACAGCGTTGCTCGATGAAATCCACAAACTGGCGACTGACGGTCTTACGACTGAAGAATTAGCGCGCGCGAAAAAGAAGGTGATCGGACAGCAGGAGATTGCGAATCAGAGCAACGATTCATTCGGGTACCAATGCGCGCTGGACGAGATCTACGGGCTTGGCTTCAATTATTACAAATCCCTCGAGCACGGTGTCGAGGCAGTCTCGCTCGATGATATTAAGCGCGTGGCCGCGAAATATTTTCGCGATCAACCTTACGTTCTTGCGACGGTGCGACCGCCGGAAGGCTCCGCAGCCGCGAACAAGAAGTGAGCCATGGCTGAAGTCCAGACCAGCGTACAGAGCGGCGAGCTTTCGCAACGCTTCATCGAGTTTGTGATGATGCATGCACAAAACGCGGCGCTGTTTCTCGGTCAGATTCCAAATCCAAAAACCGGCGAAGGCGAAGTGAATCTGGAACTGGCAAAAATGTTCATCGATCAATTGGCAATGATTCAGGAAAAAACGCGAGGAAATCTGACAAGCGAAGAGTCCACAGTGCTAGGCAACGCGCTTTCCAATTTGCAGATGGCGTATGTCGAAGTTGCGCAGAAAACGTCCGGAGTCGCGACTCCGGCCCCGGGTCCGAAGCCGGAGCAGCAGCCTGCCTCCCCGGAGAAAAGCACCCAAGGGGAGTCAAAAGCATCCGAGCCAATTTCGGCTTCGGTTTCAAACGAGTCCGAGTCTAAGAAGAAGTTCACGAAGAGCTACGGGCCTTGATCAGTTGCGACCCCGAAGACATCCGGGCTCGCATTAATTCAATCGACGGTCATAGACCGCCGCTACAGTTTCGACTCGCGAATTCAAATTACATGAACGCCTCGGCAAAGAACGTTCGCAAAGAGAAGAGAAAGATTGTCGATCCTAAGAATGGCACCGATCCAATCGAAGCTGCTGAGGAAGCTGGGCTGCGTTATGTAAGCGACACTCAACCCGGTTACACGCGCAAGGCGAACGGGGAGGCCTTCGAATATTTCGATACGGATAGAAAGTCGATTCGTGACGAACAAAGGCTCGCACGCATTAAGCGGCTGGCCATTCCTCCAGCTTGGAGTGAAGTCTGGATTTGTCCGTCCCCAAATGGACACATCCAGGCCACCGGGCGCGACGCCCGTAGGCGCAAACAATATCGTTACCATGATCGTTGGCGCGAGATGCGCGATGCAAACAAGTATGAGCGACTGGCTAGTTTTGGAAAAGCGCTGCCGAAAATTGAGCAACGCCTAAGGAAAGATCTGGCTCTGCCTGGTCTGTCGCGAGAAAAAGTGCTTGCGACGGTCGTTCAGCTTCTCGAGCAAAGCCTGATTCGCATTGGCAATGAAGAGTACGCGCGCGAAAACAAATCGTTCGGTCTTACCACTATGCTAGATCGACATGTTGACGTGAAAGGATCGAAGCTACGTTTTCGATTTCGTGGCAAAAGCGGGCGGCAGCACGAGGTAGATGTAACTGATCGCCGGATCGCGCGGATTGTGTCGCGGCTGCAGGATTTGCCCGGCCAGAGCCTGTTTCAGTGCGTCGATGACGAGGGCAAGGTGCGCGACATCACTTCGCAGGACGTAAACGAGTATCTGCGCAAGATTACAGGTGAAGATTTCACGGCGAAAGATTTTCGCACCTGGGCGGGAACAGTACTCGCCGCGATCGCGCTCAGCACGGCTGGTGCGTTTGAAACAAAGAAGCAAGCCAAAGCCAACGTTAAAAACGCAATCGGGGCGGTTGCAAAGATTCTTGGCAACACCCCCGCGGTTTGCCGAGAGTGTTACATTCATCCTTCCGTGGTTGAAGCTTACTTCAACGGAAATTTCATCAACAGTTTCAAAGCAAAGACAGAGGAAGAAGTCGAAAAAGAAATTGATCTTGCTTCGGCACAAGTGGCGGTTCTAAAGCTTTTGCAAAACGACGCGTTAACAAAAGCTACCTGACGATCAGCAACATTTATTCGCGGGAAGCGGCGCGCCGTGTCGGAGTGGCGCTTGGCTTCGCCTTTGTGCTCTTGCGAACGTTGATTGTTTGCCTCGCCGCCGATGCGGTTTGCTGTTGCTCTTCGGGATATTTTTTTGTCGTCGGCCAGATTAGACGCCACGGTTGGGTTTTCACTGTTTCGCTGAAATCTTTGATGTTGCGTGCGGCGGGATCGAGATCGTTCATGGTGGCTTTCAATCGCTCGGAGGAATCGCGGAAGTTCTGGAGTGAGACGCCGATATTGTTGTTGTCTGTGAGCTCTGTGCTGATTTTCTCTATGTTGTTAAGCGAATGTGAGAGAGCGGCATCAGGCGCGGTTAAATCGGCAAGATGCTCGCCGAACGTTTTAAACTCGCCGAGCGCGAGGTTCAGCTCGGAATTTTCGTCGGTAAGGCGACTAAGATTTTGCGCCGTGTTCTGAAGATCCTTCATGGTGGAAGTAGCTTCTGCAGCTACCGGTTTGATAACTTCGAGCATCTTGGCCGCGGCTTCACCGAAATCCGGAACACGTTCGCCAGGGAACATTTCACCGTCTTTCGCGCGACCGGAGTTTTGCGTCCCCTGTGTGATGTCGATTGCCATGTCGCCGAGCAATCCCAACTGCATCAGCCGGGCGTGTGCATCGCGGTAGACAGCCGCTCTCTTGTCCACCTGCACCTCGATCCGAACTTCGTATTTCGGCTGGTTTGGTTTGGCTTCTGTAGGCGTGGGGCTAGGGGTCGCGCCTGGCTCGGGTGGGTGCAATTCGGCGTCAGCCTTTTGCGCGCGCTCATCTTCTTCGCGCGAGACTGGCGAAAATAATTTCTGCACCTGGCCAATTTTTCGGCCTGCCAGCATAACGGGCGCGCCTACTTTGATCCCAGCAGCATTATCAAAATAGATTTTGTAGGTCACGAGCGGCCGGAAAAGCCCTGGGGCACCCAGCAGGACGAGAACAAAGGCCAACACGGCTACTGTGCCGATCACCAGCAGACCGGTCATTATTTCATTTCTTTGCAATTGCATCTTGGCTGTCCTTCAGAATGGGGCCTTCAGTGCTTCCGCTCAAGAACTGAGCGACCACGGGGTTGGTCGATTTTTTGAATTGTTCGGGTTCGGCGTCTTCAATGATTTTGCCTTGATAGAGCATCGCCATTCGCGTGCCGATGTGAAATGCGCTGCCCATTTCGTGTGTTACTGTAATTGACGTTACCCTTGATTTTTCACTCAAGCTGATGATTAATTCGTCAATCACGGAAGCAATGACTGGATCGAGACCAGCCGAGGGCTCATCTAGGAGAACCAGTTGCGGCTCCAGGACGAGCGCGCGTGCCAGGCTGACGCGTTTTCTCATGCCCCCGCTTAGCTCCGAAGGCAGCAGCTCCTTGGCATCTTGCATGCCGACGAGTTCAAGCTTTTGATCGACAATCTCGTCGATTTCCTGGCGCGATTTATCGGTAACCTCTTCTAGCGGAAGGGCGACATTGTCGCGAACATTGCGCGAGCTAAGTAGCGCTGAATATTGATAGACCATGCCGATGTGTTGACGGACTTGCTGCAATTTCCGGCGACGCAGCCGCGTGATTTCAAATTGTTTAAAAAAGATTGAACCGGAGTTCGGGCGCAAAGTCCCGAGGATGAGACGTAGGATTGTGCTTTTGCCGCTGCCGGTTTGACCCATAACGACGAGGCGATCCTTGGGTTGAACCTTCAGCGAAAGCCCGTCTAGCACTGTTTTTTCCTCAAATTGCATGTGCACGTCGCGCAGCTCGACCATGTGGGAGTTCGCTGCGTTCACGTGGGAAAAAACGTTGTGTAAACGATGTTGTAAAGCGTATCGACGCCGATCACGGTGGTGATGGCGGTGACGACGCTCGAAGTTGTGGCGGTGCCAACCCCAGCGGCGCCACCTTTCACGGTCAATCCCCGATAGCATGCGATTGCGCTGATGAGCAAGCCGAACATCAAGCTTTTGAGCACCCCAGTGATGATGTCGCGGATGAGTAACGCGTCTTTTACGAGATCGAGAAAGTAGGGGAAAGCGATGCTAAAATAAGCGCGAGAAATCAGGCTGCTGGCGAAAATCGCTGAGATGTTGGAAACAGTGGAGAGACAAGGCATTAAGAAAAACAATGCCAGCATCCTTGGCGCGACAAGAAACCGGAGCGGCCCAATTCCCATCGCCTCGATCGCCTCGACCTCTTCGGAGACTTGCATTGTCCCGAGCTCGGCGGTGAAAGCTGCACCGATTCTCGCGGCCAGCATAATACCAGTAAGCAGCGGGCCAAGTTCCCGCGTAAAACCGATTGCCACCAAGCCAGGGATAAGACGCTCGGTCCCGAATCGCTGAAGCTGGTAACCAGTCAATAACGCCATCGTCAAGCCGAGGAAAAATGAAACGAGTCCAACCAGAGGCACCGAGTCCACACCCGCGCGCTCGGTGTGGCGAAAGAAACTCGCCGCACGAAAGGGCACGCGGCCATGGCGAAGGCGGTCGATTGTTTCTTCAAACGTGTGCGCAATGAACCAGAACATGCTCCCAACTTCGCGCAGGAAATCGCGACTTAGCTGACCGATGTCTTGTACAACCACAATCGGATTCGTCGGAATTGCTTCGCCGGGCTCAGAGTTCCGTTGGGTATTAGCCATGTCCACGAGAAGTTGCCCCAGTTCGTCGTGTGGAAAAGTAGAAAGTTGAGGCGTTTAGGACAAAGCATGGCTCCGATGTAGAAAATGTCGTTTGATCATCTGGCAGGTTAACGCCTTTACCCCGGCATGAAGGCTCTCGACACAAAGCTCTCCGGTGCGTTAGGATCGGCGCCTGCCTTCAGATTTGGTCCAGCACAATGTGAAATTGTCTCGCACGGCGAATTGCTTCTTTGCCGTCGCGCTATTTAGTGCCGGGGCGCCGGCGCTCGCTCAAGAACAAGCGGGTCGCGGGAACGGTCCGAGCGAAGGACGACCAGACGATCTGCCAAACATGCAAACGAAACATTTCGGACTTGTGACACACGGGGGCGCTGGAACGATCGAGCGTAGCAAAATGACGCCTGAACGTGAGCGCGAATATCGTGCGGGAATCGAGCGTGGGCTCTCGGCGGGTTACGAAATTCTCAAGCGCGGCGGGTCGAGCCTCGACGCGACAGAGGCCGTCGTGCGCGTGTTCGAGGACGATCCGAATTTCAACGCGGGTCGCGGCTCCGTCTTTACAAGTATTGGAACCAATGAACTCGATGCTGCTGTTATGGACGGCAAAACGCTCAGGGCCGGTGCGGTTGCGTGTTTAGAGCACATCAAAAATCCGGTCAGCCTGGCCCGGCTGGTTATGGAAAAATCCGGACACGTGATGATGGCCGGCGAAGGTGCGGAAGCGTTTGGGAAGAAGAACGGGGCGGATTTTGTCGAGCAAAAATATTTTTATACAAAGGAACGTTGGGATGCTTTGGAAAAGGTAAAAGCGGCAGAGAAAAGCGGCGGATCGGGCGGTAAGAAATTTATCATCTCCGACCAAGATCGACATGGCACCGTCGGTGCAGTCGCGCTCGATAAAAACGGCAATCTCGCCGCGGCCACTTCGACCGGCGGAACAACTAATAAGCGGCCCGGGCGAGTGGGCGATTCACCGGTCATCGGGGCGGGCACCTACGCGAACAACGCAACATGTGCTGTCTCCGCTACTGGTGATGGAGAATATTTTATTCGCGCAACCGTCGGACACGATATTTCGGCCCTGATGGAATATCGCGGAATGTCACTTAAGGAGGCTGCGCAGGCCGTTCTCGATAAAGTGGCCAAGCTCGGCGGCACCGGGGGGTTGATCGCGATCGACCGCCAAGGCAACATCGTCTTGCCGTTTAACACCTCTGGAATGTACCGAGGATACGTCGATCCAAACGGCAAATTCGTTGTGGAGATTTACAAGTAGCCTTCGTTTTGGTCGAAAAGCGTTCGCTGCGGCGAGCGCCTCTACAATTCCATGATCATGTTGCCCGCGTTTTCTGCTGTCATTCCTGCTTTCAATGAGGCCTCGCGTATCGATGAAACGTTGCGTCTAACGCTGGATTATCTTCGCAACGCCAGCCCTGAGAGCGAATTAATCGTCGTGAATGATGGATCGACGGACGCAACGTCACTAATCGCACGGGAAGCGTTAGAAGCGGCGAAGATTGAAACCCGTTTGCTCGAGAATTTTCCAAATCGCGGCAAAGGGGCCGCTGTGCGTTTGGGATTACTGGCGGCGCAAAAGCCGATCGCTCTTTTCTTCGATGCCGATCTTTCTACGCCCTTGGAGGAGACGCCGAAGATGATCGAACCGATTGCCCACGGCGAGGTCGACATCGCGTTTGGCTCGCGTGCGCTGGACCGCCGCTTGATCGGCCAGCATCAACCGTGGCGGCGTGAACAGGCGGGTCGCGTTTTTAATCTGCTGGTACGCTTCGCCACCGACCTGCCGTTTTGGGATACGCAGTGTGGTTTCAAAGCATTTCGTATCGACGTCTGCCGTCCCATTTTCGAAGCCGCTCGCATCGATGGCTTCGCCTTCGACGTCGAGCTGCTTTATCTGGCACAACGTGCCGGGTTACGCATCCGCGAAATTCCGGTGCGCTGGAATCATGCCGAGGGGAGCAAGGTCCATTTCATCTACGACAGCTTGCGGATGCTGCGGGAAGTGATCGTGCTGAGGACGCAGCAATGATCTAACGGCGGTGCGGCCAACGCCAAAATTTGAAGGCAGGAAATGGTAAACAAAGCGGGCGCGCAATTCGGCTCCCGGCTCATCTTGCGCGCCTTGCTTGGATTACTTCTTTGCTATTTCTTAACGATCTCGGTGTTCTCGATCATCGCGATGCCGCCGCGTTCCGCGATCTTGCCTTTCACGGTAATGCTTTTGCCGCAAAGTTCGGCGAGTTCATCGTTGATTGGCTTATGTTCTCCAACGACGAGGTACGCTTTGCCATCGCTAACGATGCCGACCGGGCCGCCTCCTTTGATGCATTTGGCCCCGCATGATTGGCCGTGTTTCTCGCCGATTGCATTATGATCGACATAGCACATCATATCGACCACTTCGCCGGTGACGGTTTTGCCCGCGGCTGCGTCGAGACTTTCTTTGCCGTGCTCGTGTTCTTCCGCGAGCGCAAGCGGAGAGAAAGCCAGAGCCGCGCTGAAGCTGACGGCTACTGCCACCTTCAAAACGCTTGATCTGTTTGCAGTTGACTTAAACATGAAGAGAGTCTTCTGCCGATTTGCTGCGCGGTCAATTGTAGTCGCTCTACGAGCGACGCGACGCTCGCGCTGCAAAAATCCCACTGCCGCGCTTCGCACAGCGAAGCAGCTACAAATTCCCTTCGATTAAATCGGTGAACTGCGAAAAGAAATAGGCAGCGTCATGCGGGCCGGGCGCGGCCTCCGGATGGTATTGCACACTGAAGATCGGCAATTCCTTGTGTCGCATTCCCTCCACTGTGCCGTCATTTAAATTAACGTGCGTTACTTCGACATTCGACGGCAGCGAGTCCGGATCGACAGCGAAACCGTGATTTTGCGCGGTGATCGCTACTTTGCCGCTGCGCAAGTCTTTCACCGGCTGATTCGCGCCGCGATGTCCAAATTTCAACTTGAAGGTCGATCCGCCGAAGGCGAAGCCAAGGACTTGATGGCCGAGACAAACCCCGAAGATCGGTCTCTTGCCCATCAAATCGCGTACCGCCTCATGCGCATACGGGAGCGCGGCTGGATCACCAGGGCCGTTCGAAAGAAAAATTCCATCCGGGTTGAGTGCAAGCACTTCGTCCGCGGTTGTCGATGCGGGGACAACCGTGACGTCGAAGCCTTTCTGCCGCAGGAGGCGCAAGATATTTTCTTTAATGCCATAGTCATATGCCACGATACGAAACCGGGTCGGCGGAAGTGCTCGTTTGGCCCCGCCATTCTCAACTGTGATTGACCACGGCGTACTTAACTTGTCATTGGGATCCCATTGGTAAATCTTCGGCGTCGATACTTCCCGCACGTAATCTATTCCGATCACACCTTCGCCTTCAATTGCTCGCCGCGTCGCCTCTTCAGGCGAAATCGCTTCCGTCGTCAAACATGCTTTCATCGCGCCACGGGTGCGCAAATGTCGCGTCAGGGCCCGCGTATCGATTCCTTGCACCGCTGGGATTTGCCATTTCTGCAAATATTCATCGAGCGACATTTCGGAGCGCCAACTGCTCGGGATTTCAGTTAGTTCTTCGATGACGAATCCGCGCACGTGTGGAGAGCGGCTTTCCTGATCGAGCGAGTTGGTTCCGTAATTTCCGATCAGCGGATAAGTCATCGCCACAATCTGTCCGCGATACGAAGGATCGGTCAGCACCTCCTGGTACCCAGTCATGGCGGTGTTGAAGCAAATCTCGCCGACGAGTGTACCGGTTGCGCCAAAAGATTCACCCCCGAAAAATCTGCCATCTTCGAGGGCAAGAAGCGCGCGCATCGGCCTGCATTGTCGATGTTACCGACACATTTTCAAATTCGTTGCAGCGTATTCACAGTAACTTGACTCCCGCGTCAACTCTTCCCTTAAACGAAATGCCCGGACCAGTTGTTGATCCGGGCATTCGAAAATTTTACCCCGCCGGTGCCGTTTAGGCGGATCTCCCGTTCCCTTTCAGTAACGGGCGGATGACCGTCGCCGCAGCGTCTGACTTCCAATTAAGGCCTGTCATGTTCTCCGTGCGACCGAGCCTCCTCAAGTTAGTCAACTATCGGTTCGGGAATCCCACCTGTAATCTCGAACATCGCAGGGTAAATTAGGGAGAGCCGTCAATTGAGAGTTGAGAGAAAAGCACTGGTTTCCTGCCCAACCCTCAACGAACGACTCTCGCTCTCAAAGAACTATTCGCGCAATTCCGCGCCGAGGTCGTGCCGTAACCGTTCGCGAATTTTCGCGTGCGCCGCAGTCACTTCCTCACTCGTCAGTGTGCGACTTTGGCTTCGATATGTCAATCGGTATGCGAGCGACTTTCGTGCCTCGCCTATCTCTTCTGTGAATAAGTCGAATAGCTGCACGCTTTCGAGCAGCGGTTCTTCCGGTTCTTGAATTGCGCGCAAGATTTCTGCGTGAGAGATTTTTTCTGGAACGATCATCGCGATGTCGCGCGTGACGGCGGGAAATCTCTCAATCTCGTGAAATGTCTTCGCGGATTCCTGTGCGCTGAGGACGAGATCGACATTTAGTTCGGCAAACAAGACCGCACCGCCGGCACCGATCGTCGATGTTCGCTCGGAAGAGAATTGCGCTACAAAGCCAATATCTTGGTTTCTCGACCAGGCTCTGGTGTACAGCATAAAGTTCGGATGTACACCGCGCTGAAACGACAGGGCTGGAATCATAAGCGATTCAATTGCACCTTTCAGATCGAAGAAGTCGAGCTGGTGCTTCTCCCGTAGCCGCCAATGGGGCGCGCTCGTCGCGCTCCCCCAAAGTAAAAGCCCGAGATGGCGTTCTTCTTTTCCTTCAGGCGGAATAAATACGCGGCCGAGCTCAAAAACGGCCACACGTTCCGCTCCGCCACGAACATTCCGAACAAGAACTTCCAGAAGTGCCGCATACAGGCTTGGCCGCAACGCAATATGATCTTCGCTCAACGGATTCTTGAGCGCGATTGCAGACTCGAAGGCGGTCGCCTTTCGTGAAATCAATTTTGAAGTGCGAACTTCGGAAAGGCCGGACGCTGCCAATCGCTCCCGCAGCGCCGACTCAAGATCATGAGAATGATCGGCCGCGCTCGAAGGTGTAGAACGGCTTCGATCAGTCCCTGGAACTTTGTCTACCCCATAAGCTCGAGCGATTTCTTCGATAAGATCGACATCGCGTTGCAAATCGCGTCGATAACTCGGGATTTTCCACTTCGACGTCGCTTTGGCACTCGCGCTCTTCTTCAATCCAAACCGCTCCAAAATTTCGTCGACCGTCTTCGGCTTAATCGTGACGCCGACGACTCGATCGCATTTTTCGTAACTCAACGAAACATCCGCAGGATTCGCCGGGACTTTTCCCGCCGCTCCAATTTCTTTCGCCGGCGTTCCACTCGCGATTTCGCGAATGAGCTCAGTCGCGCGGTGCGAAGCACGTAAAACCATTTGTGGATCGACTCCGCGTTCGAAGCGATAACTTGCGTCGCTCGGTAAATTCAAATTCCGCGCGGTCCGGCGAACACTGGCCGGCAAAAAGTAAGCGCTCTCCAGTAGAATATTTTTTGTCGATTCGGTGACGCAGGTTTCTTCGCCGCCCATTACTCCGGCAATTCCAACCGCGCGTTCTTGATCGGCGACGACGAGATTGTCCGTCTTGAGTGAGTAAGTCTTTCCATCGAGCGCGAGAAAATTCTCGCCATCGTGCGCGAGTCGGACATTGATCCCGCCTTTTAATTTATCAGCATCGAACGCATGTGTCGGTTGGCCGAGTTCGAGCATCACGAAGTTGGAGATGTCGACGATGTTGTTGATCGAGCGGATCCCAACGCTCTCAACTTTCGTGCGTAACCAAGGTGGACTTGGCCCGATTTTCACATTGTCGATCTTGCGCGCGAAAAAAAACGGACATTCGCGCGCGGCGCTGATGGTTATGCCGGACCTTTTGATGTCGATCTTCGCGTCGCGCGGTACCGACTTGAGTGTCTTTCCAGTCAGCGCCGCAATTTCGCGCACGAGACCGAAATGGCTGAGCAGATCGCCGCGGTTTGGCGTGATCTCGACGTCAAGAATTGTGTCGCTTGGAAACAGATCGCCAATCGGTGCGCCGATTTTTGACTCCGGAGACAATATCAACAATCCGGACGCATCCTCACCTAATCCGAGTTCAATCGCACTGCAAAGCATTCCCTCCGATTCGACCCCGCGCAGTTTGCTTTTTCCAATCTCCGTTCCGTTCGGCAATATCGCGCCCGCAAGGGCGAGCGGAACTTTGTCGCCGACTTTGTAATTGGTCGCGCCGCAAACGATCTGGCGTTTGGTTCCGCTGCCATCATCAACTTCGCAAACGGTAAGGCGATCGGCATTCGGATGGCGCGATGATGCGGTGATCTGGGCGACAATCACCTTATCGATCTTTGCGCCATGCGTTTCGATATTTTCGGTCTCGACGCCGGCACCGGTGAGCAATTCCTCGATCTCCTCGGCGTTCTTCGGAAGATCGACAAATTCCCGCAGCCAATTAACGGAAAACTTCATTACGCGAATTGCCGCAAAAAACGCAAATCATTTTGTGCGAACAAACGGATGTCGGGAATGTCGAACAAGATCATGGCGAGCCGATCCATGCCGAGACCGAATGCGAAGCCGGTCCATTTTTCGGGATCGTAAGCTTTGTCGCCGCGCGCCTTGTTGACCGCTTCGAAGACGGCCGGATGTACGATGCCGGACCCGGCGACCTCAATCCATTGTTCGCCTTTCTTGAGCGCCTTTGATTTGACGTAAACCTCAAGACTCGGCTCGGTGAACGGAAAATAATGCGGCCGAAATTGGACGGCCGTATCGGCGCCGAACAGTTCGCGCATGAAAAATTCGAGCGTGCCTTTCAAGTCCGCGAGGCTGACATTCTCATCGACGTAAAGACCTTCGATCTGATGAAATTGTGCGCTATGTGTCGCGTCTACCTCATCGCGACGATACGCCGCGCCGGGCGCGATCACCCGAATCGGCGGCGGCGCGGATTGCATCGTGCGAATTTGAACTGTGGATGTGTGGGTCCGGAGCACGCGGCCGTCCGGCAGATAAAAGGTGTCTTGCTCATTGCGTGCCGGATGTTCGGGCGGCGTGTTCAGGGCATCGAAGCAATGCCATTCGTCTTCGATGTCCGGTCCGTCCGCGAGCGCGAAGCCCATTCGGCGAAAAATTTCGATGGAACGCTCGAGCATTTGAGTGAGTGGGTGCAATGACCCACGCTCAAGCGGCAAGTAACCAGAGTAACCAGTCAGCGAGGTGGAGTACCCGCTGTAACCAGAATATCCAGTCGGTCCAGTGGCTCCGGGCAGCGAGATGTCGATCTTTCCGAGCGACGCCGATTCTTTTTGCGATTGAAACTGTCGCGTGCGCGCTTCGATCGCCGCCGTAACAGCGGTGCGGACTTCGTTGAGCAACTTGCCGACGGTCGGCTTCTCTTCCTTGGCAAGCGTTTTCATTTGCTCCCCCCAGGACGAAACGCTGCCGCTGCGGCCGAGATATCTCACTCGAGCAGCTTCAAGTGCCTGCTCGTCGCGCGCAGATTCGATCTCGCGCAGGGCTTCGTCGCGGAGTTGTTCTAGCGGATGAAACATGGCCGTGAATCGTTAAACCGTTACACCGTTACACCGGGAAATCGATTCACGATTTAACGATCACGAATTACGATTCAGCGAATCACGCTGCCTTTTTCGCCTTCTTTTCGAGCGCGTTCTTTGCTTGATCAACAATCGATTTAAATGCGGCTTCGTCGGTGACGGCCAGGTCGGCGAGAATCTTGCGGTCCAGGCCAATGCCAGCAGCTTTAAGTCCTTCGGCAAAGCGACTGTAGCTGATTCCGTGCGCACGAGCCGCAGCATTCAAGCGCTGGATCCAGAGGTAACGGAATGTGCGTTTGCGCGTTTTGCGATCGCGATAGGCCCAGTATTGGGCTTTCATCGTCGCGTCTTTTGCGTAGCGGAAAAGCTTTGAGCGGCGTCCGCGATAGCCTTTGGCTTTCTTTAAGACTCGTTTTCGCCGCGCCCGACTGGCCGGGGCATTAGTAGCTCTTGGCATTTTATTTCGCTCCGAATTGCTTCGAAGCTCCTCGTTCAGCGAGTTGTTTTCCTAATGGTCAATCTTCGCGACCTCACTCGCTGATGTAGTCCCGCAGGCGCGGGACTAGGTGCGCAGATCGTCGCGACGCATCAGCGTCGGGCGGCCAAGATAGTTATCGACTCAACGATGACAACTGAATTCTGCGAAATGTTAGGAGGGTGAAATCTCAGCAGTTCGATTGCCTTTCCGCCAAAACACCCACGCCACAAAACCCACGACCGCTCCGCCAATATGCGCAAGCGAAGATACAGCGCTGATGCCGGCGACTTGTTCCCAAGCACCGACAGCTTGAAATAGAATCCAGAGCACAAATACAAACCAGGCCCGCAATCGGATCCATCGAAACCACCACCACCCGTAACGCAGCAAAAACCCAAGTTTCACCTCCGGGAAGTTAAGCGCGTAAAAGGTGATTACAGCGGCAATACCGCCGCTGGCGCCGACACATGGGATTTGGGAGGACGGATCAGCCGCAATATGCGCGAGATCGCCGATGAGGGCAGCGAAAGCGATGAGCGCAAGATAACGAAACGGGCTGAGAAAATTCTCGACGTCATCACCAAAGACAAAAAGGAAATAGATATTGCCGACGAGATGCAGAATGCCGGCGTGAAGGAAAAATGATGTCAGAAAGGTTACGCCGTCATCGCGCGTCGCTTGCGCCGGGATTAATCCAAAACGCGATACAATTTCATGAAGCTGCGTGAACGCGAATGTGCTTGCGCCAATGATTAGGAGACAAAGCAACCAGGTCGCCCACGGTCTTCGCTCCCGCGGCGCCGCATCGAATTCGATCGGCATTCCCAACCATGCCGCAACTTGCTTCCATTGCTCATCCGGCGGGGCACTATCGAAATCGCTGCCGCGCGCCTGCTCGGCGAGTTCCTGCACCTTGAGCATGGCAATGGCTTCACGTGTTGCTTGCGGCATTTCGGGGAATGCGGCTGGCAATGGTCGCGGCACGAGAGTTTCGACTTCGTGAGTGTCGAACCAGACGAAATGGCACAATCGACATACATCCACGTTCACAGCCGCGTTTTCGGAGAGCGCTACGTCGATCATCGGGCGCCTGCAGGATGGGCAGCGCGGTCCGACCTTTCCCTCGCCGCTGATTGTGTGACGCCAAAGCGGGTTGATTGACTCAGGCGTAAATGTCCGGCGCAATAACTCCAGACCGACTGCGCGTCCGCCGCACTTATCACACGTCCAAAAAACGCCATGAGACATCCGCACTTCCTTCAGCGACAGATTGCAACGCGGACAGAAAAATTCAGTTTCCATATCTTTGCTTCATAGCATTCAGTAATTCCGAGAACTTCAGTAACCGGGCGAACCTAACATTCCAAGCGTGCGGAATGGCATGTTCACAATCCCGCATTATTGGTATAATGGGTACATGCATTGGCTTGGTCGCTATCGGCTTTTGATCCTAGCGTTAATCTGCGCTTTTTGGACCGGTCTGATTTTTCTAGGCCATTTTTTCTCCACGACTCCGTTTCTCTCCGTGCCGTGGCGCGGTGAACAAAGCTTTGAGGATTTGCTCCGACGGGAGGGCCGAAAGACTGCGACGCGTGACGATTTCGTCTTTCTTGGGATCGATCAAAGCACGTTGCAATTGCCACCGATGACGCCTGAAGAAATCGCGAACAGCCGCGCGTTTCAGCTAATGACTGAGCGGCAATTCCCGTGGTCGCGAGAAGTATGGTCGCTCTTGCTCGATCGGTTGTTCGGGGCAGGCACACGCCTCGTCGTGTTCGACCTGATCTTTAGCCCGCCCAACGATGGTGATCCGGCATTTCACGCCGCGCTCGATCGTTACCACGACAAGGTAGTGCTTGGCGCGAATTTCGATATGCAGAATGCCGCCAAGCCCCAGGAGGTGACGCCAAACAACGCGCTGATCCCGCCCCCGCAACTGCTGGACGATCGCGTCGGGTTCGTGAATTTCTGGCCCGATCCGATCGACGAAAAAATCCGCGCTGTGAGTTATCGGGTGACGGATCGCCAACTCGCCGATTTGCCGCCGCACCCAAGCGAAGAAATCTACGAATCTCTTTCCGCGCGTGCGCTAACGAAAATCGGTCACGGAAACGATGTGCCCCATGATTTTCGCGGTCATATGATTCGTTTTAGCGCGCTCGACGCCTACGAGCCGCGCCCGCTTTACGAAGTTTTCGATCCAAAATTTTGGCATGCCAACTATGCCGATGGCGCGTTTTTTAAGGACAAGATCGTGATGGTGGGACCGTCTGCACAGGTCGAGCATGACGTTGTGGATACGCCAATGAGCCCAATGACGTCGGGCCCGGCGCTTCATTTACAGGCAATCGCCGCGGCGCTTGGTCACGAATTTTTAAGACCCACGCCAGCGAGAGCTGGCCTGGGGCTCGTGTGCACAGCGGGGCTCATCGCGTGGTCGCTCGTTGCTTTTGTTCGCCGTCCGTTGGTTTGCGTTGGCGCACTTATTGTGATCACCGGCGCCTATCTTGGCGTTGGTCGATTGGTTTACGATAAATCCGGACTGTTGCTTCTGACGGTTCCGATCCTGTCCGCTCTATTATTAAGTGGGTCGTTTTCGCTCGGCTTCGAATATGCCCTCGAGCGCATTGAGAAATTGCGTACGAGGCGCACGCTCGAACGTTATGTTTCAAAAAATTTGGTCAAGGAAGTTCTCGAAAATCCTGGCAGCTATTACAGCACGCTCCGTGGCGTCCGTGTGCCGGTGTCGATATTGTTCTCGGATTTAGTCGGTTTTACCACGTTGTCCGAAAAAGCTGATCCCGAAGCGTTGGTCGCACAACTTAATGAATATCTCACCCGCATGACTTCTGTTGTCTTCGGCAATGGCGGCACGCTCGATAAATTCATCGGTGACGCAATTATGGCCGTGTGGGGGAACGTGCGTAGCTTTGGCGTGGCGCAGGACGCCAAAAATTGCGCGCGCGCGGCGCTGGCGATGCGGCGGGAGTTACGGCAACTCAATGAGAAATGGCGCGACGAAGGGCGAATGGGATTGGGTATGGGCATCGGGATCAATCAAGGCGAAGTAATTGTCGGCAATATTGGCTCACAGGAGCGGATGGATCCCACTGTCATTGGCGACTCCGTCAATCTGGCGTCGCGACTCGAAGGTCTTACCCGAATTTACGGCGTCGACATTTTGCTTGGTCCGACAGCGGCCGAGTTGGTGCGCGACGAATTTCATCTCCGCTCGGTTGCCCGGGTGCAGGTGAAGGGCAAAACCAAACCGGTGGACGCCTTCACCTTCATTGGCGCGCGAAATGAAGATGTCGATTCACAACTACTGAAGTGGCTCGAGGTCTACGAAGAGGGACTCGAGAAATTCCGCGGACGTGATTTTACGCAGGCAAAGATCCTCTTCTCGCGTTTCCTCGAGTTTTATCCGGACGACCTCTTGGCGCAGATGTATTTGGCGCGCTCGCTCGATTACGAGCGGCAGCCGCCGGACGAAGCATGGAACGCGGTCGAGGTGCTTACGAAAAAGTGAGAAACGGAGGAAAATTCACCGGGCAATTAGGAAAATCCGAAAAGGAAATGTCGAATCGGAATTTTCTCGTCGCTTCTGCTTCTCGGATTCAGTTTGTAGCTGTGGAGCAGGTTGTTTCATTAGCCAAAGCAGTTTGCTGAGAGTAAAGCAATTCGCGTGAGGCGAAGTCCTCGGCATTTTCATTTTCTCGGTATCTGCGGGACGGCCATGGGCTCGGTGGCGGTGGCGCTGTGCGAGCGCGGCTTCAAAGTCACCGGCTCGGACGAAAATGTTTTTCCGCCGATGTCGATCTTCCTGGGAAAAAAGGGTATTGCGCTCAAGGAAGGTTATCGTTCCGAAAATATCCCGGCAGATGCCGACGTGGTGGTGATCGGAAACGCGATCAAGCGCGGCAATCCCGAAGTGGAGACGGTTCTCAGTCGAAAGTTACTTTATCTTTCGTTGCCTGAAGTTTTGAAAAACTATTTTCTGCGCGGCCGGCATAATCTCGTCGTCACCGGCACGCACGGCAAAACAACCACAACCGCGTTGTTAGCCTGGATCATGGAAAAGGCCGGATGCAAACCCGGTTATTTCATCGGCGGACTTCCGAAAAATTTCGGACAAGGTGCACGACTAAATGATTCGAAATATTTTGTAATTGAAGGCGACGAGTATGACACCGCTTTCTTCGATAAGCGCTCGAAGTTTATTCATTACCTGCCGGAATTGGTGATCGTAAACAATATCGAGTTTGATCATGCCGACATCTTCAACAATCTCGATGAAATCAAGCTTAGCTTTCGACGTTTGCTCAATATTGTTCCTCAAAACGGCATGGTCGTTCTGAACGGCGACGACGCAAATTGCGTGGACGTCGCGAAAGATTGTCTCGCGCAGCTGATCGAGGTTGGATTCTCGAAAAATTGTGCACAGCGGATTCGCGAGGTGGCTTACTCGTCCAGTGGCTCGAGGTTCAAACTTGGCGAGGAAACGTTCGAAATTCCGCTCATAGGTGAATTCAATGTGCGCAACGCGGCGATGGCAGCGACGGCAGCGCGATTTTACGATGTACCGAAAACAAAGGTCGACAACGCATTCAAGCGCTTTTCCGGCATTGCGCGGCGACAAGAAGTGCGCGGGGAAGCGCGTGGGGTGAAAGTGATCGACGATTTCGGCCACCATCCAACCGCTATCGCGCATACGATGCAGGCGCTCCGTCATCGTTATCCCGGCCACCGGATTTGGGCAGTTTTCGAGCCACGCTCGAACACGACACGGCGGGCGGTTTTTCAAGAGCGACTTTCCGACGCATTGAAAGCGGCGGACGGCGTTTTTATTTCCCAGGTCGCCAAGCTGGAGCAAATCCCGGAGAACGAGAGGTTAAATCCCGAGGCAGTTGTAAATGCGATTCAGGAAAGCGGCCGCCCGGCGTTTTACGAGGAGAACGCCGATGCCATTATCAATCGAATCGTGCCAATGCTCAGAGCGCAAGACATCGTCGCCGTTTTCAGCAACGGCGGATTCGATCGAATTCACGAGAAGCTGTTGGAGAAATTAAGAGGCTAAACAGTTACAATTTTAACGACTGGAAACGCGGTGTAATCCATTTTTAACGGTCAGACGCAGCAGCCGAAGTGTGATCATGCACAATACGCCAGCCGTCAGCGCTTTTGCGAAAGATTAAGGTGAAGCGACCATGCGGCTGGTCTTGTGCACGTTTTAATTTCCAGCGACCCAGGACGACTGCTGCCTCGGCGCTAACCGGCGTAATCTCCAGAGTAGAAAAAGCGAGCAGACCCATTTTCGCGCGATCGGGGTATTTCTTCTTGTAACGGGCGCGGACCGTTTCCCAGCCTCGTCTTACGACATCTTCCGAGACGAAGATTGTCGATCTTGAGCGCGCGTAGCCGTTCATGAATCCGTCAATGTCGCCGCGGTTCCAAGCGTCCTGTTGCGCGCTTAGGATCGAGCGAATCTGGGCAACTATCCTCACGCGGTCGTGTTCTTTCCCAAGTGGTGCCGCCGAACTTGAGGAAATAGTTGTCCACGCAGGAACTACCGCCGCCGAGGTAAAAAGCGCGAGCGCGATTGGGCGGATAAAATCGGCGCAGCTCGAAATTGAAACGCAAAGACGGCGAATCATTTGCAAGAATGACATTTTTTTATAAGCTATGCTCCGCCGCGTCCAGTTCGAGTTAACAAGGTTCGGTTTGGGCCGAGCGAAGCAGGTTGACCCGCCGTTCTCAATTTATTAGCATCGTCGCTCATCATAAATAACATCGTGCATCGACTTTTCTGCAGCGCGGCGCTCGGACTTGCGGCTGCCACGGCTATTTCAGCGCAGGTTGCTCCTGTCCGGCCTGAGCCATTTCCCGCTCTCGCAGCAGCGACCCCGGCGGCTGCGAATCCGACGGCACCTCCCGGTGCGCCGGGGACTGTGCGACTCCAGTTTCCAAATAGCGACGTAGTCGATGTGCTGCATCTTTACGAACAGCTCACAGGCAAGAAGCTGGTGATGGACAATTTTGTCCAAGGCAAGGTGAACATTTTCATCACCAAAGATGTTTCTCGCGAGGAGGCGATCAAAATTATCGAGACGAGCCTCGCCTTGAACGGAATCTCTGTGGTTCCGGCAGACCGGGATATTGTCGAAGTCGTCGGGGCCGGTCAGAATCCTCGAAAGGCCGCGGTACCGATTCTTTCTGACCTGGCGGATATTCCGGCGGGTAATCCGGTTATCAGCTTTTTGTTCAAGCTTCAGTACGCCGACCCGCAGGAACTTCAACAAGTGTTGATGGCATATTTCCAGGGAAGCGCAGGCTCGATAAATATTCTGGCCTTACCGAAATCATCGAGTCTTTTGGTGACGCAGAACGCCGACATCATTCGACAGCTCGCCAGCGTGATTGCGCAAGTTGACGTGGCGCCGGCAGAAGTGGTGAGCGAGTTCATCAAGCTCGAACGGGCTGACGCGACCAAAGTCTGCGACATGCTCAAAGATATGTTCGAGAAGGGCGGTCAACCCTCGACCCAGCCTGGAATTCGCTCCGTCCGAGTGCCTCCCACCGTGCCGCAACCGGTCCCGGTTGAAAATGAAATTAGCGGAGTGACCGGCCTATCGGAAGAAGCGGTCGTAGTGGGTAAAATCAAACTCACGCCCGACGCCCGTACCAACCGCATTCATGTCGTGACGCGGCCGATCAACATGCCGTTCATTCGCAAATTAATCCGTGAGTTTGATGCCAACGTTGAGTTTGGAAAACCGGTCACGCGACCTCTAAGATACATTTCGGCCGGCGATGTTCTTCCGGTTCTGGTTCAGGCGTTGACGGAGCCAGGCGCGACAGCCCCACCCGGCGCGGAAGCAGGAGGCGCGAGTCCGTCGCCGTCGCAAGCCCAACCACTGCGGGCGACGTCGGCAACTATCGCTAATCCTTATACAGGCGGCGTTTCGAGCACTTCGACTACTTCCACTTCGACGGGAAGTACGCTGAATATTTCCGAGGAGCTCGCCACGCAACCTGTTGATACTTCGCCCAAGGCGGTCACGATTGGCAATGCCAAACTCATCGCTGATCAGCGCGCGAACACGATCATCGTACTGGGCAATCGTGAGGTCGTAGTAAAGGTAGGAAAGATTCTCGATGAAATGGACGTGAAAGCGCCGCAGGTTGCGCTTAGCACCGTCATTGGCCAGTTGTCACTCAATAACAACGAGGAATTTGGCGTCGATTATTTCGCAAAATACGATAAAAAATTGGTGGGGATTTCACGCAATCTGTCTAACACCCAAGCGCCGATTCCTATCCCAAGTGTTGCTCCCTCTGGTACGCCGATCGCAGGACTTGTCGATCCGGCTAATCTGATCAACTTCAGCCAAATCATTCAGAATGTAGCTGGTGGGACGAATATTTATGTCGCGGCGGGTAACTATCTCGCCACGATTGTCCATCTGCTTGAGTCCACCGGTCGGTTCAAAACGATTTCTCGGCCGACGGTTTTCACGAGTAACAACAAAAAGGCCATCATCGCGTCAGGGACGGAGATTCCAATTCCGGTAAATACTCTGACGAACGCGACCACTACGACTAACGTGGCTGCAGTCGCATCGAGCATCGAATACAAGAAGGTCGCATTGCAGCTTGAGGTGGTGCCACTAATTAATTCCGAGAAGGAGATATCGCTCGACATTTTACAGAAGCTCGACAGCCGCGGGGCCGACACCCTAATAGGCGGCAACCTAATCCCGAATATTATTACGCGGTACATCCGGACGAATGTTTCCGCGGCAAATGGATCAACCATTGTTCTTGGCGGGTTGATTGAAGAGAGCAAGAACAAGAGTACTCGCGGCATCCCAATTCTCGATCGTATTCCATACCTTGGCGCTCTATTCCGCAGTACTACGAATGATAAGCTCCGCACGGAGCTGATCATTCTGATGCGTCCAGAGGTGACGCTGACGAAGCTCGATCTTTATCGGCTGCGCCAAAAATCGGAAGACAGGACGCACTTTGGGCCCGAGCTCGATCAGGACGATTGCCCGGATTGCCCGAAACTGGAGACCGGCAAACAGTTACCCTTACCGCCGCCCGATATTCCTGCGGCGAAAGATATGTAGTAAAGTTAGTTTATGAAATGGATGGCTCTCACTCTCATTCTTGGACTCGGCGCAATTACGGCGCAGGCGTCGGACTGTGCGTTTTTTCGCGGAACCGATCCGTTAGCCCAACGAGATGAATGGGGTTTGCTTCATCAGGGACGTACAGTGAACTCCACCGACTTCGCGCCACGATATCGTTGGCGTTTCGATTATTATTTTAAGGCTCCGGAGCAACTGATTATGCAGCCAGGTTATGTAGGCGCAATGCAGACCGCGTTGCGCCGGCTCGGTTATTATTGCGGCCCGATTGACGGCGTCTTCTCTCCAGAAGTTGGCAACGCAATTGCGCGTCTTCAGAAGAATTATTCAATACGCGTCACCGGCACGTTTACTGATTCGGTGCGATGGGCATTGCATTTGCCTTGAACTGCCCATGAGCTCGGCTGTTAGTCAATCGCTGATTAATTTGCTTCTCGAAAGCGGTGTGCAGTCGCGCGAGGAGGCCGCAGAACTCGCATTGAACCTAAACGGCGGCTCGTGGGTGGGCCAGGTCCTTGATTCCGGCAAAGTGGACGAGCAACGCTTCCTCGGCGCGATTGGAAATTTCTTCCGGGTGCCAGTTGTCTCGCTCGACGCCAAAAAGATTGACCGGACGACGTTGTCGATTCTACCGAGCCGTTTCGTTTTTCAACATCACATCCTGCCCATCGAGGCAAAGGAAAATTCCGTCGTGCTCGCGACCTACGACTTGTTTAACTCAGTAGGCCGTCAGCTCGCAGCGCAGCTCTTAAAAAAACCGGCGGAATGGATACTCGTCCCTCGTGCACAACTCTTGCGCGCAATCAAGACTCTCTACGGCATCGGCGCGGAAACTTTCGATGAAATTCTGAAAACGAACCGCGCCTTCGAGGTTTTGCAAGACGCGCAGACAAGCACCGATTTGAATGCGGACGATCCGGAAGCATCCGTCGTCAAATTCGTGAACCAAATTATTCGTGAAGCGATCGTGGAGCGCGCGACTGACATTCATGTTGAGCCGCTGGAGAACGATTTGCGCATTCGTTATCGGATCGATGGAATCTTACATGAGATCGCCGTCCCACCCCAGTTGCGCCTACTACAATCGGCCATCATATCGCGTCTGAAAGTGATGGCGCACATGGACATCGCCGAGCGGCGCCTGCCGCAGGATGGCCGCATGAATTTGCACGGGAATAATCAAGAAATCGATGTTCGTGTTTCCACTATCCCGACGGTAAACGGCGAGTCCATCAGCTTACGATTGCTCAGCCGCGGTGGACAGCAATTCAACTTCGATCGTCTCGATCTGAGCAAGAAACAGGAACGCGTCATTCGCAATCTCCTCGCTCATGCTAACGGAATCATTTTGCTCACCGGTCCGACCGGCTGCGGAAAATCGACATCGTTATATTGTTTCTTGAGCAGCATTAATTCGGTCCAGCGCCGCATCATCACGATCGAAGAGCCGGTCGAATATCGAATTCCCGGAGTCTCGCAAATCGATGTGAAACCAGAAATCGATCTCACCTTTGCAAAAGGTCTCCGCCACATTTTACGCCAGGACCCGAATGTAGTTATGGTCGGCGAAATTCGCGACATCGAAACGGCAGATATCGCAATCCGCGCGGCCATGACTGGTCATCTCGTCTTTAGCACCTTGCACACGAACGATGCGGTCGGCGGGATCACGCGCTTGCTCGACATGGACGTGGAGCCTTTTCTCCTCGCTTCGGTCGTGAAAGCGTTCATCGCGCAACGTCTCGTGCGCACGATCTGTCCAGATTGTGTGCAATGGGTGGACTATCCGCGCGAATATCTTGCGGAGATCGGTTTTCCTGTGCGAGAGCTGGGCGCCCGGTTCCGGCGCGGCGCCGGCTGCGATCAATGCCGGCAGACCGGCTATCAGGGCCGCGCGGCCATTTACGAGATTTGCTCCGTCACCGAGCCCTTAAGAAAACTGATCATGCAGAAGCGCGACGGAGGCGAGCTCAAGCAATGCGCTATTTCCGAAGGTATGGAAACGTTGCGACAGGATGGCTGGCGGCGTGTCGCGCAAGGCAAAACGACTATCGAAGAAGTAGTGCGCGTCACGCAAACCGACGAAGTTATGGCCGAGACGACCGAAGAAGCTGGGCCGGTCGTCGCTGCGGAGACGGCTTAAGATCGACAATCGCTGTCGTGTTCTCGCCAAGGTCGGCAACAACCAGCGCAATGTCCTTCCGCAGACCGGGAAGACACGCGCTATCTAATGCCGCGCAATTCCCGGATCGCTTCCCCATAATCTTCTGAGCGGAAGATGGAAGTGCCTGCAACAAGGACATTGGCTCCGTTTTGGATCGACAAGCGTGCGGTGTCGGGATTGATGCCGCCATCAACTTCGATGTCGAGCTTGGCGCCGGTCTTCATTTTCCAATCACGTGCGCGTTTCACTTTTTCCATCATCTCGGGCCGGAACGATTGACCGCCGAAACCAGGATGGACGGTCATGACGAGCAAGATATCGATCTTGTCGAGAAACGGCTCGACCGATTCAAATGACGTCGCGGGGTTTAATGTGAGGCCGGGGCGGCAAGCCGCGACGCGAATCGCGCGCAAGGTTTTCGCGACATCGTGTTTCGCTTCCCGCTCCACATGAACGGTAATCGAGTTGGCACCTGCTTTAATAAAGCGTCGGACGTAATGATCGGCGTGCTCAATCATGAGATGCACATCGACTGGGAGTTTGGTACTCCTTCGGACCAAATCGACAATTGCCGGCCCGAAGGAAATATTATCGACGAAATGTCCATCCATAATATCGCAGTGAATCCAGTCGGCTCCAGCTTGTTCGACCCGTCGGATTTCGTCAGCTAATCGCGAGAAATCGGCTGCGAGGATTGAAGGAGCAACGATAATTTTTGCCGCGTTGATGTTGGAACTTTGAATGGTGGAGGGACAACGTTCAATGTCGAAGAGTTAACACGATTACAACGTACTAGAGGTTTTAGTTTGATACTGCTAACGCTTTGACGATTAAAGCTTGACGCCGCTGGGGTCTGTTTCATGTTACGGCGTTTCAGCCGGTCGAATCGCGCTCGCAGCGGACGTTTTGCTGCGAAGATCGACAAAGTGACGCGCTTCCGCCAGACTGGACGATCTGCCAATTTAGAAACTAATTAATGTTTAACGGACTTTTCGGCTGGTTATCCAGCGACATCGGCATCGATCTCGGCACGGCGAACACCCTTGTTTACGTAAAGGATCAGGGGATCGTGTTGCGCGAGCCATCAGTCGTTGCCGTGCAAGCCGGCACAAACAAAGTGCTGGCGGTAGGTGACGAAGCGAAGCGAATGCTCGGGCGCACGCCGGCGAACATTGTTGCGGTGCGCCCCCTGAAAGATGGGGTAATTGCCGACTTCGAAGTGACTGAGGCAATGCTGCGACATTTCATCACGAAAGTCCACAATCGTCGGGTCCGTGCGAGACCGCGCGTTGTTATCGCAGTTCCATCCGGGATTACCGAAGTGGAAAAGCGCGCGGTGCGTGAATCGGCGACACATGCTGGCGCGCGCGAGGTTTATTTGATCGAAGAACCGATGGCGGCGGCAATTGGGGTGGGACTTCCGGTGCAGGATCCCGCTGGCAACATGATCATCGACATTGGTGGTGGCACGACAGAAGTGGCGCTCATTTCGCTCTCGGGGATTGTTTTTAGTCGCAGCGTCCGGGTGGCCGGTGATGAGCTTGATGAAGCGATCGTTCAGTATATGAAGCGTGCTTACAATTTGATGGTGGGCGAGCGTACGGCCGAGGAGATTAAAATTAAAATTGGATCGGCGTATCCGAGCGAAAAGGAAACGAGCGTGGAAGTCAAAGGGCGTGATTTGGTCGCGGGATTGCCCAAAACCCTCATGATCACTTCGCAGGAAGTCCGGGAAGCACTGCTTGAGCCGATCTCGACAATCGTCGATTCGGTCCGTATCACGCTGGAGCGCTGTCCGCCTGAGCTTTCGGCAGACTTGGTCGATCGTGGGCTCGTGCTGGCAGGCGGGGGCGCATTGCTCCGGGGGTTCGACAAGCTTTTGAGCGAGGAAACAGGTTTGCCTGTCCATGTTGCTGAAGATCCGCTCAGCGCGGTTGCGGAGGGGACTGGCAAATGCCTCAATGAACTTAAATTTTTGCGTCAAGTGGCTTCGGCAGATCGCCAGTGGCGGTAGCAATTCCGGATTGCGGGCCCGTTCGACTTCGCTGCGCTGCGCTCAGGACGGGGTTTGCAATTACGGGGTGAAGTCAGCTTTTGAGCGCTGCCGATTGTGCATTCCGGGATCCGCAACCCGGGAAATGTCGATGCGGCCCGAGGCGAAATCGGGATGAGTCGCACAAATATCATCGCGCTGCTCATTTTTGGCGCCATTCTGGGATATTTTCTCAGCTTTGGCACAGAGAGCACACGCAAATTTAAGGCCGGAGTTTACCAATTGCTTGCGCCGTTCTTGACCAGTGGCTCGGGGCTTCAAAAGCAGATTACGTCAGTTCGCACGGGTTTGAAGTCGCTCGAACAATTAGAGCGCGAAAATGCTGCGATGCAGGTGGAAAATCGAACACTGAGAGCGACCAACCAGGGTTTGCGCGATGTCGAGCATGAGGTCAATCGTTTGCGCCATGCACTCAATTATCGCGAGCGCTCAGTCTTTAAATTGATAGCGGCCGAAGTTGTGACGCGTGATTCATCCACTTGGTGGCGCACCGTAACAATCAACCGGGGCAAGCAGGAGGGTATCGAAACCGACATGCCCGTGGTCACCGACGAAGGCTTGATAGGAAAAACAACGACCGTGAGCGATAGCATTTCGGTCGTCCTTTTGGTCTCGGATGAAAACTGCAAAGTCGCCGCATCGGTGGAGGGAAGCCGTGAACAAGGGATCGTCTCTGGCGAACGTGTAACGGCGGGATTGAATCCACTTTTGAATTTGAACTTTCTGTCAAAGCAAGCTGACTTAAAACCTGGACAGAAAGTGTATACTTCAGGGGTTGGGGGCGTTTTTCCATCCGGGCTGCTGATCGGCCTCGTGAAAAATTTCCGGGTCCGGGAGTTGGATGGGCAAGGGCAACTCGCGCCAGCGGTTGATCTCTCGCATCTAGAGGATGTGTTCGTGGTAACTGGCCGAAAATGATATTCTTTTTTCTTCTGCTGGTACTCGTCCTGGTCGCTCAGATCGCAGAATTTTTTATCCCGGCGCTGCCCTGGCTCTACAACGCGCACGTCTACATCGTGCCCGTCATCGTTTTTTATGGGGCAATGGCGTTGCCGTTTCCGCTCATGCTCGCGCTCGCCTTGTACGCTGGCCTCCTTCTCGATGCGCTCACGGTTCACGTGATTGGTGGGAAAGTTGAAATTTCAACCGGATCCTCGATACTGCTTTACGGTATGCTGGCAGGAATCATGCATGGGCTACGACCGCTCTTTGTCCGTGGCCGCTGGGAAGTGCATTGCATTCTGAGCGGCGTCTGCACATCGTCAATAATTCTGGCGCAATATTTAATGATCACATTCCGGCGCGGCTCTCTTGTTTTTAACCGCGAAATTTGGTGGCAAATCGGCGTGCCTGGCCTGTTCGCCATGGCAATTGCACCGATCTTGTTTTGGTTCCTGCAGTGGCTCGGACGGATCACGGCTTACCGGTATCTTCCTGAAAGGAGCCGTTTCGAATGAACCGGCGCCGGATCAATTCGCGTTTGCGGATCCAATTTCTTGCACTGCTCATGTTGCTGGGTATGGGCACCCTTGGCCTCAGGCTCTGGTGGATACAAGTGGCACATGGCGCCGAATGGACTGCTCAACTTCGCGGCAGTTCTCAAGCAACGGTCCGGATTCCATCTGTGCGTGGCGAGATTAAGGACCGAAACGGACTGACCCTTGTCCAAAACCGGGGGAGTTATGAGGTCGATTTTTATTTGCCGGAAATGGTCAAAGGTTATCGCGACCGGTTTGGTTCCCCCCCGTTAACCGAATATCGAGCGACTATCAACGGGATGCCGAAGGACCAAAAAGAGCCGGATATTATCAAGATCGTTAACGGTGGCATTATCCCACGCCTCAACGATCTCGATCTTGCCCGCGATTACAATGCCGGCAAACTCCAGAGACACTATCGCAACGACACCGAAGTTCCCTTTTCCTACATTAAAGACATCGATTTTCCGACGATGGCGAAATTTTCCGAGCACGATGTCGGATTACCCGGGGTAGATATCGCGATCAAACCAGTGCGCTCCTACGTTTACGGCGCGCTCGCTGCGCACCTCTTGGGTTACGTCGGTGCGCCTGACGATATCAATAGAGAGGAGGCAAAGAAATTCACATTTTATCAGGGCGATGTGGAAGGGAAATCGAACATCGAGAAATCGATGGATGAATATTTGCGTGGTAAACCTGGCGTACGTTACCTGCGACGCAACGCGAAGGGAACGATCGATGGGGTTTTGCGCGAAGATCCGCCGAAACAGGGAGCGAATGTTTTTCTCACGCTTGATGCGCGAGTTCAAGCGATCGCCGAAGAGGCGTTGCGCATGGTGGGTCGCGGCGCTGCTGTTGTTGTCGATCCAAATAACGGCAACGTCCTGGCGATGGCGTCGGTTCCGTCATTCGACCCGAACACTTTTATCCCTAGTATCAAAGCGAAAGACTGGAAGGCGCTTCAAAAAGATGAAGCCGACCCGCTGGTGAATCGAGCCATCAGTGCATTGCCACCTGGATCGACGTTCAAGCTCATCACGTCGCTTGCCGGATTGCGCAGGAATCTTGCGACGGCACGGTACAATTGTGGGGGCGGTGTGAGTTACGGCGACCACTTTTTTCAGTGCTGGGTGGCGGAAAAACATTACACCCACGGCACGCTCGGGTTAATGGACGCAATTAAGGTTTCGTGTGATTCCTTCTTCTATCAGTACGGCAACGCCGCCGGTATTCAGTCGATTGACACGGTCGGAAAAATGTTGGGTCTGGGCGAAGAGTCGGGCATTCATTTATCGGGCGAACAAGCAGGCAATTTGCCAGGGCCGGAATGGATGCAAATCCATCACCCGCAAGAGAGATGGTCACAAGCGCAAACGGCCAACGTTTCAATCGGACAGGGTTACACGCTGGTTTCGCCGCTCCAGTTGGCGATGGCATATGCGGCAGCTGCTAACGGCGGAATCTGTTACTATCCGCGCTTTGTTGACAAAGTTTTAAACCAGGACAGCTCGCCTGCGCTCGACGAAAACGGAAAGGTCGCGGTGCTGCAGACGCCGCGTGTGCGAGCAGATTTACGTAGTGAGCTTTCGCGAGAACAGATCGATCTCGTGCGCAAAGGCCTTTGGAAAGTTGTCAATGAAGATGGCGGCACCGGCGGAAGAGCGCGATTGAAAAATGTGCAGGTGGCTGGAAAAACCGGAACCGCCCAAGCCACCGATCGCGGTCACAAGGATACCATCGCCTGGTTCGCTTGCTTCGCTCCTTTTGATAATCCCAAATATGTCGTCGCGGCGATGGTGCAAGGTGGCGAACATGGTGGCAGTGTCGCCGGGCCAATCGCGACACGCATTATCGAACGCGCGCTAGCGTTGGATGAAGGAAAGTTTGATATGCAGGTCGCCTGGCTCTCGCCCGCGCACAAGGCTAATCCGTTCCAGATGATTAAGGATGTGAATTATGCGGGAGGGAACGTTCCGAGTGGCGACGAAGAAAATGCCGACGATTCGCAAAATGCCGATGCGCAGATGGCAAGTTCGGATGCCGCGCCTGATGTAGAGCCTGAAGCAGACTCACAAGGAAAAGTGAGGCGACGGGCTCCCGTAGCACGGGCCGTTCCGGTTGCGACGCCGGCTCCCCGTAACTTTTTCCAACGACTCTTCGGCGTGCGCCGTCAACCGGCGCCTGCGCCACCGCCCCCGCCGCCCACCCGACGTCGTGGTACTCGATGAACTTTCGATTAGAAACTTTGCTGCAAAATTTCCCGGTGGTCGCGTTTTTGGTGACTGAACCTCTTCACTTTTATGATAGACAAGGTAAGAAAAATTTTAGGCCTTTCTTCCCGCAAGACTGGCAACAAACTCATATTGAGCGTGGAAAAACTCGAGTCGCGTGTCGCATTGCTCGAGAATGGTCTCCTGGAGGAATACAGCGTCGAACGTAAAAGCTCGCGCAATATCGTCGGCAGCGTTTACAAGGGTAAAGTCAGGAACATTGAAATGGGATTGAAGGCGATGTTCGTCGACATCGGCTTCGAAAAAAACGCGTTTCTTCATTTTTGGGACGCCATTCCCGCCGCGCTCGACAGTGGTATCGAGGAAATTGACCGGTCGGCCAATAAGCGGCCGCGGAAACGCATCACGGCAAAAGATATCCCAAGCATTTATCCGGTCGGCTCAGATGTAATCGTGCAGGTGACCAAAGGGCCAATCGGAACAAAGGGACCGCGGGTCACTACGAATCTCAGTTTCGCGGGCCGCTATTTGGTCCTGATGCCATTTAGCGATCGCAGTGGCATTTCACGTAAAATCGAAAATCCGAAGGAACGGGATCGCCTTCGCAAAATTTTACGCGAGCTCGACATTCCGGAAGGCGTCGGCGTCATCATCCGCACTGTTGGAGAAGGACAGCGCACACGATACTTTGTTCGGGATCTGCGCTTCCTCCTCGATCAATGGGCGAAAGTAGAGCAAGTGATTCGTGACCGTCCGGCGCCGTGCCGAATTTTTGAGGAGCCCGATTTGGTTGAACGGACTGTGCGTGACTTTCTCACTGAAGAAATCGATGAAGTCATCTGCGATGATCGCGAGTCGATTAACCGGATGAACGAAATGGTCGGCCAGATTTCGCGGCGAGCGCGGAACCGAATTCATTTTTATGATGGTGCGACGCCGATTTTCGAAAGTTACGGCGTGCAAAAGCAGATCGACGACGCTTTTCATCGGCAAGTCTGGCTCAGGTGCGGCGGCTATATTGTGATTGACGAGACCGAAGCCCTGGTCGCGATTGATGTGAATACCGGCCGGAACAAAGGTGGGCGCGATGTCGAAAAAACAATTTTGCAGACAAATCTGGAGGCGGCAGATGAAATCGCGCGTCAGCTTCGGTTGCGCAATGTTGGCGGTTTGATCATTGGCGATTTCATCGACATGAAAAGCCGGAAGGACCAGCAGATGGTCTATAACCTGATGAAGGAACGGCTCAAGCGTGACAAGGCCAAAACTCACGTGCTTCCGATTTCCCCGCTCGGTCTAATGGAAATGACGCGACAGCGGGCGCAGGAAAGTCTGAGCGATACAATTTACGAAAATTGTCCTTACTGCGGTGGGCACGGAGTCGTGAAGACTTCGATGACTACAAGCGTGGAATTGCATCGCACACTCAATACCGTGATGCGCAAGTACCAGGACAGCATCCACGAAATCCGTGTGATTCTAAATCCGGATGTCTTGAAACGATTGAAAGAGGAAGACGAAGAATTGCTTGTGGAGCTGGAGCGTCGCTACGCTGGGCGGCTGATGTTTCGCGGTGATCCCACATTTCATCACGAAAAGTTCACTATTACCGATGCCAATACCGGGGCGGAACTCAAAGCTTGACCGGCGTAAAAAAGGCTAAAAAAATGCTTGCAATCCTTGACGGTCCACTCAAACTCGCAGGCATCCAAAGGAGCAGTGAATTTCGTTATTGACTTGAACGCTCCGAGGTGTTTGGAGTTACATTGTTAGGAAGACTTAACCAAAAGGAGAAATAAGATGAAAAAATTAATGTTGAGCCTGTTGGGTATCGCGGCAATCAGCTCGATTGGCTTTGCCGGTACCGAAACCTATGGCGGAAAGGAGATGAAGCAGGTGGCGCTGCCGCCACCGTGCCCGGAATGGTACGCAGACAGGGAATTTAACGTCGGTTTGTGGGGCACTTACGTGTTTACCGGGAACGAGTGGCAAAATGACCGCTACATGTTAGCCGATCATGCTTGGGGCGGCGGTATCGACGTCAAATACTTCTTCATGCGTTATATCGGCGTTGGGATTGAAGGCTGGGGCGTCGACGCACGGCAGGCACGCGAAAATATCTTCGTCGACTTGAGCGACGGGATTTTTGATCGCAGCTTTCACAACACGAACAAGGGCATCGGAGCGGTGCTGGGTACATTGACCCTGCGTTACCCGTTCCACTGCTCACGCTTCTCACCTTACATCTTCGGTGCCGGCGGCGCGATCTTTGGCGGCGGCCAGAGGCCGATCAATCAGTGGTTCCGCGAAGGGCCAGGCGGAACGGCTGTAACAGGACCCGGTGGGCTTATTAGCAACGGGGGCGAGGGCTTCGACATTCTCAAAACAGTTGGTCATACGGAGTCTGAGACGGAGGGAATTGGCCAGGTCGGCGGCGGTCTGGAAGTCCGCGTCACACCGCACATCGGTTGGATCAGTGACTTCAGCTGGAACTTTGTTAGCGGTCCACAGAATAATTTTGGGATGGTGCGGACCGGGGTGAATTTCGCGTTCTAAGATCGACAATTGCACTTGCGGCGGCGGCGTCCGGATGTTCCAGACGCCGCCGTTGTTTTTCTAGGGCGGTAGTCTCATCGCCCCTCGAGGAATAGCTCGAAAGGTTGTTTGAGAATACGTTTTCTCGACCCGAGCGATTCGCATTTGCGAACGCTTGCGCACGCACGAACTTATTCTGATGTCGTTCGTCGAAACTCTGGACGGTTTGGCCCTAAAAAAATCGGCGCTTGTCCATCGGTTCGAGCATCTGATCGCCTCGAAGTCCGACCAGGAGCTCGAAACTATGGCGCGAAAATCACGCGCGCTCACACTGCAGAATTTCGGCCGGACAATGCGTCTCTTCGCGCCGCTTTACCTTTCGAACGAGTGCATCAATAATTGTCGTTACTGCGGTTTCTCCCGGGATAACCCAATTCTTCGCGTCACGCTTGATGTTGAGGAAGTGATCGCCGAAGCGAGTCATCTCGGTCGGCAGGGTTTTCGTCAGATCCTTCTGGTCGCTGGCGAACACCCGAAATTCGTCAGTCGCGACTATCTCGCCGAATGCGTCCGCGCTCTTGAGCCGGATTTTTCCTCGATTTCGATCGAGGTCGGCCCGATGGAAACAAGCGATTATGTGCCGATCGTCGATGCTGGCGCGGAAGGATTGGTGGTTTATCAGGAAACCTACAATCGCGCGGTCTATGCGGAAATGCATACTGCCGGACCGAAGCGCGACTTTAATTTTCGACTGGATTGCGCGGAGCGCGGTTACCGCGCAGGATTTCGCCGGCTCGGAATCGGTGTGCTCTTTGGGTTATCTCCCTGGCAGCAAGAAGCGATCGCCCTCGCGGCGCATCTGGAATATTTGCTCAAACATTGCTGGCAGGCACAGATCAGTGTGAGCCTGCCCAGGTTACGACCCGCTGCGGGGGGTTTTCGACCTCTCTTTTCATTAACGGACCGAGTACTGGCACAATTAGTTTGTGCGTTACGCATCACCTTCCCGCAAGTGGGAATTGTGCTCAGCACCCGCGAGCGCTCGTCCTTCCGCGACTCACTTGTTTATTTAGGCGTGACCATGATGAGTGCCGGCAGTCACACTGAACCTGGCGGATATACTCGACAAGGCGGCGGACATCTGCATCGCACGATCCGCGGTCGGATCGTTGCCCCTGATTTCCAAGACGGAGAAGACCGGCTTGCCACCGGACAATTTGAGATCAGCGACGAGCGTTCTCCGGCGGAGATAGCCGAGGTACTTCGGCGTCGCGGTTTCGAACCAGTTTGGAAAGATTGGGATCAAGCTCTTTGCGGAGTGTGACGATTTCACTAAATGGTGAAATGGCGGATGCACGCGAAGCGGAAACGGTCGCGCAACTGGTGGAACGCTACCAGTTGCCGCAAAAATCCATTTTGGTGGAGCACAATGGCCTCGCCCTACGCCGACACGAATGGGCGGAACGAGTATTAGCCGAAGGCGATCGCGTCGAATTTGTGCGAATGGTGGCGGGCGGCTAGATGCGGTTCAGCGCTCCGCTGCGGTCTTCACGACGACTCGCATTCCATCCATCTGAATCACGGCAATTGGCGTTTGCGGCCCAATGAATTCCCCCTTGGTAATAACATCTACGACGTGATCGCCGAAGCGCGCTTTCCCGCTAGGTCGCAAAATCGTAAGGGCTGTGCCCAGCGTTCCGGGCGTAAGCGGGAGTGCCGTAACAAATTCACGCGGCACGCCGGACAGAGAGGGGCCTGGCGGATTTGACGTCATGAGAGCGAACCGGCGATAAAGGCCGGTACGCGGTAGAAAACGCGCAATAATCGCGATCACAATAACTGCCGCGGTAATCGCGATAAATAGATTAAGCAGCGGCATCGCGAGCATCCGTCCTGTTGGGAAAAATGTCTCGCCCGGGTAACGATCGATCATTGCCCAGAGCAATGACGCTAGCATAAGAAAAACACCTACGACGCCAAAGACGATCGTGGTGTGAGCGAAAAAGAGGATTTCGATCAAAACGAGGACGATCCCCAAGACGAAGAGCCCAACCACCTCCCAGCCAGCGAGGCCAGCTAGATAATGACCAAGGAAAAACAGCGCAAAACAAATTGCTGAAATAATTCCCGGCAAACTCGCTCCCGGGATTTTGAATTCGAGATAGGCGCCGATGATTCCGCCCAACAATAGCAATGGCGCGAGCGCGGTGATCCAAAGGGCGAGTTGCTCAAAGCCGCTGGGATTGAGCGAAACAATGTTGCCTTTGAGTCCCGCTTTTTGCCTTAGATCGGCGATCGAATCAGCGATGCCATCTGCCAGCAGCGGTTTTCCGTTGATCCGCTCTGTTGCCTCCTGCGCGTTGAGCGTCAGCAGCGTTCCCTTCGGATGGATCACGCGTTCCCCGATTTTCACTTCCCTGTCTTTGTTCATGAATGCTTCGCCAACATCGGGATTGTGGCCGTTGCGAAGGGCAGAGCTGCGGATCAGCGCCGACCAGTAGGAAATGGTCTTATCCCGCTCTGTGGCTGGAAGGTCTTCTCCGGTCGGCAAAACCGGCGCCGCTGCGCCAATCGCGCTCACTGGCGCCATGTAGATCCGTTGCGTGGCCAGCGCGATCAGCGAACCAGCAGACCCCGCGTTTGAATTGATAAACGTGTAGGTGGGAATGGTAGCTCGGTTAAGCACACTTGTTATTTCGGCCGCGCTATCGAGTCGTCCGCCGTATGTATCCATTTCAAAGATAATCGCCGCGGCGCCGCTACCTTCAGCTGCTTTCTCGGCGCGACGGAGAAACATTAAGAGAGAGGGCGAAACTTCGCCGCGCAGTGGGACTACGACCACGTCGCCTTTATGAATGACCTCGCGGGCCTGGGTGGTCTCCGCTGCTCTGAAACAGCAAATCAAAGCAAAGATCGGCAATAATTTTCTCATATTTGGAAAGCGACCACGCACTGCGTAAGTTTGACATCGCTTCCGAAACCAAACGAGCGAAAAATCCGACATCTCATGGGAACTATCCCATCTGAAACTATCGAACAAATTGCTGCGGCGAACGATATCGTCGAGGTGATCAGCTCCTATTTTCCGCTCAAACGAGCGGGAGCGAATTTTAAGGCGCTTTGCCCATTTCATCAGGAGAAAACGCCTTCATTCCATGTGAGTCCGCAGCGACAAACCTTCCACTGCTTTGGATGCGGCGTGGGCGGAAGTGTCTTTCGTTTTGTGATGGATTACGAGCACGTCGATTTTCCTTCAGCCGTACGCAAACTCGCGGCGCGCGTCGGCATCCCGGCGATCGAAAAACGGGGGCCCGGCGGAGCGGACGATCAACAAGTCGAAGCTCGCCACATCTTGTTGCAGCTGCATGGGGAAGCTGCCGCATGGTTTCACGAGAATCTGATGAAGAGGGAATTCGCGGAGCCAGCGCGGAAATATTTGAAAAAACGCGGAATCACGGCAGGGATCGCGAAACGATGGCAGCTCGGTTATGCGCTCGAAGAATGGGACGCGTTTGGCAGCTGGGCCCGCGGACGCGGTTATAACGCACGAGATCTCATCGCAAGCGGCCTGGTCAAAACAAAAGACGATGCAGATGGGATGCCTGGTCACACATCATACGATCGCTTTCGTGGGCGAATTATGTTTCCGATCTGCAACGACATCGGCGAAGTGATCGCGTTCAGCGGTCGCCTTCTGAAAGACGAAGACGGAGCGGCGAAATACTTGAATTCGCCTGAGACGCCGCTTTTTCGAAAAGGCAAGATCCTTTTTGGTCTCGACAAGACCAAGCGTTCGCTGATCGAAGCGACTTACGCGGTCGTGTGTGAGGGCCAGCTTGATTTGATCAGCTTGTTCGAAGCAGGAATCACGAATGTAGTCGCACCGCAAGGGACCGCGTTTACGGAGGATCAGGCGCGGATTTTGAAGCGCTTTGTAAGCGAGGTGGTTCTTTGCTTTGACGCTGACGCAGCAGGACAAAAGGCGGCCGAGCGGTCTCTCGATGCTCTACTTCAAAACGATTTGATCGTGCGGGTTGCGGAGATACCCGCCGGTGAAGATCCTGACTCGCTCGTTCGGCGGGAAGGGAAAGAGAAATTTGAGAGACGCGTCTCGACGGCACCCGATTTCTTTGACTATTGGATCGAGCGCGAAGTTGCAATAACTGACTTGAATTCGCTAGGCGCGAAGATGCAGCTTGCGCGAAAAATGGCTGAAACAATCTCGCGGATTCACGACCCCTTTTTACGCGGCGAGATTGTGAGCAAATCGAGCGCGCGGCTTGGTATCTCTAATACGGATTTTGAAACGCTCCTGCCAAAACAAAGACGCGAACAGGTTTCTGCGTCGGAACCTCCGCGCTCTCAGGCTTCTCCAAGCCCGCGCCATGACGTCGCAATGCTTTGCCTCCTGGCGTTGCGAGATGAGACCGCGCGAGAATTTCTTCGCGGGCAGAACTGGCGCGAGATTCTAGAGCAATTACCAGATGCGGAAATTCTGATCCGCATTCTCGACAGCGATTTGCGCCTACCTGACGCAGCCTCGCTCAACGCTTTTATGGCCACTCTCTCCCCGGCAGACGAGGGACTGGTTTCTTCATGGTTGCTGCAAAAAGTGCCGCCTAATGCCGGAACGATGGTGGGGAAGTGGTGGCTCGGGATTCGGCAAACCGTGTTGCGCCGCCAGCTCGAAGTGGCGAAGAACCGAATAAAACTTCCGCAGCTCAGCACCGGCGACGTAGTGAATTTGCAGAAACAAATCCTTGACCTGCAAGAGCAGCTCCACGAGCTTTTCTAGCCTGCCCGCGCGGCCGACAATTAGTTGTCGATCCCGGACGGTAGATCGAAAGTCTCAGTCAAATCCTTAACCGCATAATCTTGGCCAGGCATTCGAAACGAAAGGGAGGCATTCGACGGTCGTCGTCGCGACGACTTAAGACGAAACAGCTTCGCCGTCGTTCAATAACAAAGACTTCCGCTCTCCGGCGCAGCCTGAAGCAACAACCAAAAATTGCCGCGTTCAGGCCCAAGCCTATCGTTCTCGCTCAAGGACGGCGACGCAATGGCAAACCGCGGCCGAAACCGCCGAGCGAAGTGACGGTGGCACATCTGCATTCGGCGATTGAAATCCAGGCCCGCATTCGCGAATTGATTAAACTGGCGAAAGAACAAGGTTATCTCACATTTGACGATCTGAATGAGGCGTTGCCCGAAGGGATCACGGATGCTGACGAGCTGGATCTCATTCTGACGCGACTGCGCCGCATGGAGATCGACATTATCGAGGCTTCGGAGGTCGATCGGTATAAGGACGGGAAAAAAGACGCGGAGGAAGAGGAAGAAGAGGAAGAGAAACCCGAAGCCAAGCTCGATATTCTCGACGATCCGGTGCGGATGTATCTCAAGCAAATGGGCCAAGTCCCTCTCCTGACCCGAGAGCAGGAAGTGGAAATTTCCAAACGCATTGAGGAAGCCGAAAATATGGTGCAAAAGCACATCAATCGGTTCGGCTTTATTGCGCGGGCCCACCTTGATCTAGCTGGGAAACTCGCCGAAGGCCGCGAAAGATTTGATCGGGTCATTCTCGACAAAAAAATCGAGAGCCGGGAACGCTACATGAAGAAGCTTCCGCGCTTGTGCAAACAAGTGGAACAATTGAGCGCCTCGATTGCTCAACAATACTGCCAACTCTCACGCAACTCTTCCAAAAAACGATCCAAGAAGCTCAGATCTGTGCAAAGAGCGATAGCTTCGCTGCAAAGGTTTTACCCCCATTTCTATTTCAAACAAAAAGTTACAGAAGAATTTGTTCACCTGGCGGATGAGGCCTACCACACGTCGCTCTATCTTCAGACCGAGTTAGCGAAGCGTCCGCGCGAGAAGAAAAAACGTTTACAACTCGGGAACAGAGTACGCGAGTCGGAAAAGAACTTGTGGCTTTCGCTTGGTGAATATGCCGAGCAGTATCAGGCGCTCAAAGGTTGGATGCGCCAGGCATTGCGAGCCAAGACCGAAATGGTCGAAGCCAACTTGCGCCTTGTTATTTCGATCGCAAAAAAATACACCAACCGCGGTCTCTCGTTTCTCGATTTAATCCAGGAAGGAAACATGGGACTGATGAAGGCGGTCGAGAAGTTCGAATATCGGCGCGGCTACAAATTTTCCACCTACGCGACCTGGTGGATCCGCCAGGCCATCACACGATCGATCGCCGATCAGGCGCGCACCATCCGGATTCCCGTTCACATGATTGAGACGATCAACAAATTGATGCGTGTGCAAAAACAGCTCGTCCAGGAATATGGTCGCGAGCCTACGCCGGACGAGGTAGCGGAGGAGGTACTATTACCGGTGGATCGCGTCCGCGCGGTCTTGAAGATGGCACAACAACCGATCTCGCTCCAATCGCCCGTGGGCGAGAGCGAAGAGACCAATTTTGGCGACTTTATCGAGGACAAAGGCGCCGAAAACCCGAGCGATATGACTGCCATCGTTTTGTTGAAGGAGAAGATCAAGGATGTCCTCGAGACCCTGACTGAACGCGAGCGGCAAGTGCTCGAGCAACGGTTTGGGTTGGTCGATGGATACAGCCGAACGCTCGAGGAAGTAGGCCGGCAGTTTCAGGTCACGCGGGAGCGCATTCGCCAAATCGAAGCGAAAGCGCTGCGAAAAATGCGCCATCCGACCCGTATCCGGCAGCTCGAAGGTTTCCTCGAGGCGCCCGAACTGTAATAGCACTCTGGGAGTTCTTTCCGAGCGCAACTTTCAGAGCTGCAATCAGTTCAATTCACGGAGAGAATTATGAACCGTGAAGATGACCAGGAATTGTGGGACCTTCTCGGCCATCCGGCCGAGCCCGAGCTTTCTCCATTTTTTGCCCGTAATATTGTGAGACAAGTCCGGCAAGACGGAAGCCGCTCTGAGCGGATGCGAAAATGGTTTGGCTTGCGCAGAGTCATCCCGGCATCTGCTGTGGCAATTGCCCTCATGGCGACGGCAATCGCCATTTATCATCCTGTGTCACAGAAGACCTCCGAGGGAGAGCCAGATGTGGTGGCAAAAATCGATCCACAAGATTACGAAGTTGTCGCTGATCTGGATGAATTGATCGCTTTGGATGAAAACAGCCTGTGGGACGAAAAGCCAACTTTGTAAAGATAATCATTATTTTATCGATCTTCGCCTCGTCCTGCGCTTTGGCACAAGCGCAGCCGCAGCGGACTAATGGGCGAAGGCCAGTAGGTCCAGGCCCTGGGGCTGGACCTGCCCGCCACCCGCCGGTACAGAGTGTGCGTGAGCGGTGGTTTTCGCTTCCGCCGGCGGATCGTCAAATTTTCCGGCGAAATGCCGAGCGTTGGATGCGGATGAGTCCCCAGGAGCGCCAGATCATGCGCGAGCGAGAGAACTTGCGACGAGAGCGCATCAGACGCGAAACTGAGGCCGCCCTACACGACTCCGGGCTCCTGCTGGACCCGGAAAGGCGTGATTTGTTTGAATCCCGCTACATTCAAGAGCGCCGCAAAATCGAACAAGGGCTCCGGCAGCAAATCCAGACTGAGCGGCAGCAGCAACTGCCAGCTTTGATTCAACAGTTAAAAAAAGAATTCCAACCTCCGCAATCGAACGGCACCGCAACAGCGAAACCTACGGAGTCGCCAAAATCTCGCAAGTAAGGGAGTTTACCCCGAAGGTTCCGATAATGTGGGCGCACAAGCCTGGCTCTTGGTCATAAAAATATAAAAAAAGAGCTGGCTCGCATTCCGAGCCAGCTCAGCGGATTTAATCGTCTACGTCAGCTTAGTACCGATGGTAGTAATGGTGACGATGGTGGTGGCGGTAATAGACTCGATGGCCGCCGGACCAATAGAATGTCGGCCCCCCGTAGTAGCTATAATAGTACGGGTATGGTCGATAGTACCCATACGGATAATACCCATATCCGTAGTAGGCTGGATAGCCATAGTAGCCCGGGCCAAATCCGATCCCGAACGACACACCCGCGTCCGAACGGGGCGTCGCTGCAAAAGCAAATCCACTTGCCACCAACCCAATTAAGAGAAGTTTCTTCCAATTCATATAATTTACCTCCCACTTATTAAACAATAGGCGCCACGAGGAGTTTCTAAATTTCTTTGGCTTTAAGATAACCTGTGACGCAAACGCTTTGACCAATCCGTCGGTAGGAGACGGCGTCGAGGTGAATTGCCGTCTGCGTAGCATTGGCTCCCCGGCCTGAAAACGCGATTATGGGTCCTCCTGTCAAAATTGGACCCAGGTAAAGTTGAACTTTATCAATCAAATGCGCATCCAGTGCTTGGCCAAGCACTTCACCGCCGCCCTCGATCAACACACTTGTCACATTTCTTTTTCCTAAGTCTTCTAACACAACAACCAGATCCTTGCGCTTGTACACCAACGTTCGTGCGGCTCGTCGATCCGAAAATAAACGAGCTTTCGGCGGCAGATTGCCTGAGCGGGTTAGCACGACCCGCCAAGGCTGTTTGGCGTGCCGCTTACCACGCACCGTCAACCGTGGATTATCCAGCCGAACCGTTTCCGCACCAACGACAACTGCATCCACGTGAGAGCGAAGCTGGTGCGCGTCACGACGCGCACCAAAGCCCGTAATCCACCGAGGCTCACCCGGGTGCCGCGTTAATCGACCATCGAGGCTCATGCCGCATTTTGCGATTACAAACGGTCGTCCGGTGACAATCCATTTATTGAAACCTTCGTTAAGACGCGCGCACTTCTCGGCCAAAATACCATCACGAACGTTCACCTCCGCATTTCGTAGTTGCGTAATGCCTCTCCCAAAGTGACGAGGATTTACGTCCGTCGTCCCGACAACAACGTTTTTTACGCCGGCTTTAATGATCGCAGTCGTGCAGGGGGCCGTGAGACCAACCGTGGAGCAGGGCTCCAGAGTAACGTAAAGCGTAGCGCGAGTAGGCACGTCGTCGGTGAAGTTGCGAAGGCATTCGATTTCAGCGTGGTCATGGCCTGCTCCTCGATGGTGGCCTCTTGCCACAATCCGACTATCAATTACAAGAACCGCGCCGACGGCCGGATTAGGACTCGTCTGTCCTTGCGCTTTTTCCGCTTCTTTCAGCGCCGCGCGCATAAATCGCTCATCTCGTTGTGCCCTTATTGTCACGGCAAAATCAATAGTTGCGTGTGTCCGGTACGGCAACGGCTTTACACGCTCGATTGCGCAAATATGTCACATTTTTTCCGGGCCAAGTGCCAAAAATATTGTGTCAAATCAACACATGTATTCAGGGAAGGGACCGTACCATTTTACGATAATTACTTCGGGTGCTGCCACTTACGACAATGCGCGTAAACCAATATTTTCTGGCATGAGTGCAGCTTGTAAGAACGCGGCAAGAAAACCTAGAAAGGAATGTTTAAACTATGAGTCTAATTCGTTATCAAAGCCCAGAAGTGATGGCGTGGCCCCCGCTGGATCGGTGGAGCAGTCTGAGGGATGATCTCAATTCGCTCTTCGAATTGCCGTTTTGGTCGAGCTTTGCGCGTCAGGGACAGCTCTTTGGTGGCTGGTCACCGGCACTCGATCTTTACCAAGACAAGGACAACGTCGTTGCTGTTGTCGAACTGCCCGGAATGAAGAAGGAGGATATAGACATTTCTCTGCGCGACGGGACGTTGACAATCAGCGGGGAGCGAAAAAGCCAGACTTCGAACGGTGAAAAAGCGGAGCGCACCGAGCGTTATATCGGAAGATTCCGGCGAAGCGTTACGCTTCCGACCCGCGTGGATGCAGACAAGATCAGCGCAAGCTACCGGGATGGAATCCTTACCGTGACACTACCGAAGGCCGAGGAAGCAAAGCCGAAGCAAATTGAGGTCAAGTAAATCAATCTCCGGCGCGTGTAGGAACCGCTGGAAATTTCTGAAAAGCGAAAGGAAATTAATTATGAACACATTGGTCCGTGAAAATCGCGATAATGAGCGCGGGCAGAGCGAACAGTTCATTACGCCATCTGGCAGCGTGGTCGAGGCTGGAGATGGCTATACACTCGAAGTCGAGATGCCTGGGGTAAACAAAGATGGCCTCGAGATTTCGGTCGAGAACAACGAGCTAACAATTGTTGGGCGACGTTCTCGTCCAGGCTTGGAAGGCAAGTTGATTCATCGGGAATCGCGCCCGGAGAACTATCGGCGCACCTTTGAGCTCGATCCATCGATCGATGCGGACAAGATCGGCGCGAAAATCGATCAAGGTGTCATCACTTTGACTCTCCCGAAGGCAGAACACGTCAAACCGCGCAAAATCGCTGTTTCTTGAGATCCAGTTTTCTGGAAATCGAAGGCCGCGGACTTTAAGTTCGCGGCCTTTTGATTTCCTAGCGAAGCTTTTTCCGCTTGGCGAACCGTCTGCGGAGAAGTAATTACAGTTACCTCGATATGGCGACGAAAACTGAAGAGAAGACCAGCGCAGACAGACTCACCGTCGCGCGAAATAAAAATCTCGATCTGGCGATTCAGCAAATCGCGAAAGATTACGGCGACGGTGCGATCATGCGCCTTGGGGACGAAAAGATTGTCGATATCGACGTCATCCCCACCGGCAACATTCTGATCGATCGCGCTCTTGGCGTTGGCGGATTTCCACGAGGGAGGGTTGTCGAGGTGTTTGGCCCGGAGTCTTCCGGGAAAACCACGCTTACACTCACGGTCATAGCCCAAGCTCAAAAGCACGGCGGTCTTGCCGCGTTCATCGATGTCGAACATGCGCTCGATCCGGCATACGCGAAAAGACTCGGCGTCGATCTTGACGATCTCCTCGTTTCCCAGCCGAGCTCCGGCGAGGAAGCGCTCCGGATTTGCGAAACTCTCGTGCGTTCCAACGCTCTCGACGTGATTGTGGTCGATTCGGTCGCCGCGCTAGTCACAAAGGCGGAACTGGAAGGCGAGATCGGCGACACGACCGTAGGGGCACAAGCACGACTCATGAGCGCAGCTTTGCGTAAACTCACTTCGCTGATTTCAAAAGCGCGAACCTGCTGTGTTTTCACAAACCAGATTCGTGAAAAAATAGGTGTCATGTTCGGCAACCCGGAAACGACGCCGGGTGGCAGGGCGTTGAAATTTTACGCCAGCGTCCGCGTCGATATTCGCCGCATCGGCGCGATCAAGCAGACAGACGGTGTTGTCACGGGAAACCGCACCCGGATCAAGATTGTGAAAAACAAGGTGGCGCCCCCGTTTACTGAAGCGGAATTCGACATCATGTACAACGAGGGAATTTCATCGACCGGCGCACTTCTCGATGTTGCGTTGGAAAAACAAATCATCGAAAAACGCGGTTCCTGGCTGAACTATAAAGGCACCCAGCTCGCCCAGGGTCGCGATGCGGCGAAGGAAGCGCTGAAGAACGACAAGGCACTCTACGAAGAAATCGAAGCGGCGGTCAAAGCAAAGCTCGACGAAGACAAAAGGTAGAGATCAGACGACGTGAATGACGTCAGTGCGAGCGAACCGCACTTTTTTCTGGCCCGGGTTTTTGTTTTCTGCGGATCGATAGCCCGCGGCGCATGAAAGCGCGCCACGAGATTTCCATTTGGAAATCTTTGGCCTCTCCGGCAATTTGATCGTTAGATCGACATCATGACCTCGGCCGAAATCCGCCAATCCTTTCTCGATTTCTTTCGCGAGAAACAACACAGCATTGTGCCCTCGTCGTCACTGCTGCCCGACGCGCCAAATCTGCTTTTCACCAACGCCGGCATGAACCAGTTCGTGCCGATCTTCCTTGGACAGCAGAAACCTTCATGGACTCCGGCGCGTGTGGCCGACACCCAGAAATGCATCCGCGCCGGCGGCAAACATAATGACCTCGAAGATGTCGGGCTGGATACCTATCATCACACTTTTTTCGAGATGCTCGGCAATTGGAGCTTCGGCGATTACTTCAAAAAGGAGGCGATCGACTGGGCGTGGGAACTCGTAGTTGGTCGCTGGAAATTTCCGGCCCAACGGCTTTACGCGACGGTTTACAAACCTGGACTCCGCGAACCGAGCGAGTTTGACCAGGAAGCGTACGATCACTGGACGAGGTTATTTCAGGATGCCGATCTCGATCCTGCAATCCACGTCCTCAGCGGTGGAAAAGCAGACAATTTCTGGATGATGGGCGACACCGGCCCGTGCGGAGCATGCTCGGAATTACATGTCGATCTTACCCCGGACGGGGATACCCGTGGCGCGTTGGTCAATAAAGAAGACCCGCGCTGCATCGAGATTTGGAATCTGGTTTTCATTCAGTTCAACGCGAATCCTGACAACACCCTGACTCTCTTGCCACAGCGTCACGTCGATACCGGGATGGGTTTCGAGCGCGTTACCGCGATTGTTCAAGGCACGAAGAATCTCACCGATTTTGCGGGAACGATCTCCAACTACGAGACCGATATTTTCCGTCCAATTTTCGACCAGCTGGAAAAACTCAGCGGCAAAAAATACGGATCAACGATTCCGGTTGTAGGGCAAGCGCATCGCTTGCCGGACATAGAGGGGGGCAGCCGTAGCCGCCCTACAAACGATCCAGACCAGGAAAAGATCGACATCGCGTTTCGCGTCATCGCCGATCACATCCGCACGCTGAGCTTTGCGATCGCCGACGGAATCATTCCTTCCAATGAGGGCCGTGGCTACGTCTTGCGCCGTGTTCTGCGGCGAGCCATCCGCTATGGCCGCACGCTCGGATTCCAGGAACCATTCTTTTTCCAACTTGTCGACGTTGTCGCACGAACGATGGGCGACGTCTTCCCCGAAGTCCGCTCAAAACAAAAAGCGATCGAAGAAACAATTCGCCGCGAAGAAGAGTCATTTAACAAAACTTTGGACAAAGGCATCGAAGAGTTTAACGAAATGATGAAAGCGCTTGAACGTGACGTTCCGAAAGTCGCTCCGCTTGGCGGATGGGTGATCATGCCAGGACGGTTTGCGTTCAAGCTTTACGACACGTACGGCTTCCCGCTCGATTTAACGGAACTCATGGCCCGAGAACGGGGGTTTACGGTCGATGTTACCAGCTTCGAGAAATTGATGGAAGAACAGCGCGCGCGCGCACGCAAGGCACAGAAAAAAGAAAAAATCCACGTCGAAGACAGGGAACTAAAAGCCGCACCGACGAAATTTCTCGGGTACGATTTTCTTGAGGCCGAAGCAGTTGTCGAAACTGTGCTGCCGGGAACGAAGGCAGAGGAGTTAAACGTCGTTCTCGATCAAACGCCGTTTTACGCCGAAATGGGTGGACAAGTTGGCGACCACGGGTTGCTGCACGTGCCGGGACATGACCGCACGGAAGTTGGTCAGCTTCGAGTGATCGACACACAGAAGCGCGGCGATGCTTTTGTTCATCGTGCGAGGCTTCTGGAGGGTCGAGCACCCGAGCCGGGAGAAGCGGTGCGTGTAGCGGTCGATGTCGATCGACGCAGATCGATTCAGGCGCATCACACAGTTACGCATCTTCTGCATTGGGTGTTGCACGAGATTGTTTCACGCGATGCGGCACAAAAAGGGAGCTATGTCGGACCGGACAAACTAACGTTCGACTTTTCAAGCGCGGCTCTAACGAAGCAGCAAGTCCACGATGTCGAAAAATTGGTGAATGAAAAAATCGCTGAGAACGCGGCAGTTTCATGGACTGAAATTCCGTACGCAGAGGCCAGGAAGCGAAAGAACATTATCCAGTTTTTCGGCGAGAAATACGGCGACACAGTGCGCGTCCTGCAAGTCGGCGGAACGCCGCGCGCTCTCAATGGTTACTCAATGGAACTGTGCGGTGGCACCCACGTAAGGTCGACGAGTGAGATAGGTCCGTTCCGGATCGTAAAGGAAGAAGCGATTGCGGCGGGAATCCGGCGGATCGAAGCGGTTGCGGGCGACGCAGCGCGTGCGTGGACAGACCAGGAAGCTACGCGTCAACAACAGAAGTTTGAAACCTTAGCGCGGAAGAAGCCTGACGTTGCCCGGTTGCCTCCTTTTGAAAACATGGTGGAGACGCCTGAAATGCTGAAACAGATCGACGCGCGTGCGGCGCATCTTGAGAAACTTGAAACCGAGGTTCACGATTGGGAAAAGCGAACTGCCAAAGCTGCGGAGGCCGATCTGCAGAGTCGTGCGGCCGCCATCGCAAATGGAGTCGCGGCGTCGCAGGCAGGAAGCGATTCATGCGTGTCTGAGATCCCGAATGCCGATGGTAAGTTGCTGGGCGCGGTGGCGGACGCTCTCAAGACAAAATTTAATGGCCCAATTTTTCTTGCTGGCGTGGCAAATGGGCGTGTCTCTTTGATTGTTGCGGTTCCAAAAGATCTGACGCTGAAATTTCAGGCCAACAAGATTATTCAAGAGATCGCGCCGATCGTTGGTGGCAAAGGTGGTGGTCGGCCGGAGAGCGCACAGGGCGGCGGCACGGACACCAATGAAATCGGCAAAGCGCTGGCGAAGGCGAAGGAGCTGCTGCGCTGAATCGCACCGCGCAATTACGGCGCACTCACACTGGGCGTCCGCGCATGTTTCGCGAGCAGTTTTGGGTTCTTGCCCGTAAGCGGCATGCGGTAAAGCGACGGCTCGTTTTCATTTTCCTTCTGGAGGATGCAAAGAAATTCTTCGTTGCTCAGCCAAAACGGCTCCCATACGAAGTCATCCTTGCCCGTGACACGAACTGCCTTTTCGCTCGCGACATCGAATTTCTCGATCGCTGGCTGCGGACCGTCCCAGTTTTTACGCTCATGCTCGGAACCGCAATCGACATCCATTAGCAGCACCTTGCCGTCCGGCGAAACGCTAAGTCGATCGCCGCCGTTCATGCTCGCATCAGTCAGAATCGTCGAGAGCTCCCATTTCTTAAGAACGTTTCCGTCCAAATCGATCTGGTAAATGTTGTCGAGATCGTGACAAAAAATTGATTTGCCGTCTCGAGCCCATTCCGGCGCGCCGAAAGCGTCGTTCTTTAATGCGGCATTTTTCACAAAGCGGAACCCTGATCCGTCGGCGTTTACTAAGCCGAGCTGCCATTCCTTCTCTGCCATTATCGAGAACGCGAGTTTTGATCCATCCGGGGACCAGACCGGGCCGAAACAATTGTCGCTCGGAATATCTTTTAGAACCGTGACTTTGCCGCTGGCGACATCGGCAACTGCGATGTGGCGTTCGGGGCCGGGTCGTGCCTTTGCGTCGGCTTCGGTGTTGAATGCGACGCGTGTGCCGTCCGGCGAAATTTCAGGCAACGCACCGGTGGCAATTTTCTTCTGGTGCGTGCCATCGGTGTCAGCAACGAAGATGTTTTCGCGGTGTTCATACGCGATTTTGCGCTGCGCCGCATGGCTGGGCGCGGAAAATGCGAGGCAAAGGAAGATAGCGATCGCGAGCAGTTTCATAGGTGCAAATTAGGGCGCGCTGACAGACGCGAAATGCCCCTTCTTGATCGGCGTTTCAAATTTTTTCCGTCGGCAGACATTCGATAAATGGAGTCGTTCTTTTCGCCGGGCGCGCGACTGAGAAAAAGAATGTTGTCGTTATCGACCCAACAACCATCCCAGCCGAACAGCTTTTTGGGAGTAATTCTGACCGCCTGCTGCGAATCGAGATCGAAGGACCACAACGCCGGCACCGGTCCGTCCCAGTCTTTGCGGTTGGATTCCTCGCTCATATCGATGCCGAGAAGCAGACGTTTCCCATTTGGTGAGACATCGATTCGACCATCGCCGCTCATGTCGCCATTTGGAATAATTTTGCCGATCTTCCATTGCGCTAGGACAGCGCCATCAAGTCCAAGCCGGTAAATGTTCGTCATATCCTCACAAAAAACCGACTGACCATCGCGCGCCCAAATCGGCGAATAACGAGTTACCTCGTTCGGCGCGCCTTTTTTTAGAACACGAAAGTCAGTTCCACCTGAGTTAATGAGGCCAAGGTCCCAGACCTCATTTTGACGCAGCGTAAATAGGATGCGCTTTCCGTCCGGGGACCACGTCGGGTAATAGCTGTTGTTGCTCGGAACATCCTTGAAAACTGTGGTCTTGCTAGTGGCGACATCCGTGACGGCGATGTGACGGATGTAAGTCGTGTTGCTCGTTTTTTCCACGGTGTTAAATGCGACCTGCGTGCCGTCGGGCGAAATTGCGGGAAAAATTCCATCGGCAATTTTTTTCTCGGCCGTGCCATCAAGATTAGCGACGTAAACAGCGTCGCTGCGCTCGAAAGCGATGCGATGCTCCCCAGCAAATGCTGCGATGGTGGAAGTGATCAAGACGAAAGCAAGAGCGAGTATTTCTTTCATGGCATTGCAAGCGTAATGAAGAAGGTCGCAGCCAGCGCGACGGAAAGGACTATCAGATAAACGAATCCGCCAACGAAAAATTTGAAAACGGTCATAAACCAGTCCTGTCGATAAACCCGGCGGATCGAGAGAAAAATTTGCACGGCGAAGATCGCCCAGAGAACTCCCACAATCCATCCGGCCAGAAGGCCAGACACGGTCCGATTCAATCCCATAGTAGCGAGCACGATCAACATGATCGCGAGATAGGCGAACGTGTGGATGTGGAGAGCGTAGACGAGATGGTCGATATAAAAAACGCGTTTGCGCAGATAAAGAATTTTGAGGACGAAGGCGAAGAGCGGGATGCAGCAGAGCACCATGTAAGGGAGATTGCTGATCATGGTGATAAGGAACAACTGAAGGTTCGTTCCGTGCTCACCGAGCTTTTGTTTGGCATGGCCCTCAATCCATTTCTCAAATCCATTGGCAGACGATGCGGAATCCTTCCCAAACTCCACAACCGGGCGATCGGGCTTCTTTGCTTCAAGCTCTTTGTCCGTTGCGTTTTCCGTCTTGGGAGTCTCGGTGGGCGTTTCCTTGGGCTTGATAGCCCGTTCGATTTTGCCCGTTGTCTCCGGAGGCAGAATCTTCAACGCCTTTTCAACGTTAGCCCGTTGCTCGGGTGTGAGTTTTTCCTTATCAAGCTCGACCTCGATCTCGGCCCGCGCTCCCGGCGTCAAGGTTTTTGGATGCAGGTGGGCTGATTTCACCCAGTAGGTGACGGCGAAAAAAAATAAAATGCTGGCGAGCAAATAAAGCCGCGCCGGATGCACATAACGGACACGCTTACCAGCGAGAAATTCGTTCGTTAGCCGCCACGGTCTTGCGATGAGCAGCCCAATCGTGGCGAAAAATTTTGAGTCCCAATTAAGGAACGAGTCTAGGACATCGACAATGACGTGCCGAAAGGAGCGACGATAGTCGATCGCTGGTTGCCCGCAGACCGAACAATACTTGCCGCTTAATTGCGTGCCGCAATTTTCGCAGCGAGTCAGCGGCGGGCGCTCTCGATTTTCCGAACGAAAGAAATGCTTTCGCCCCGGTTCTTCGACGGACGAGGTCGCGGCGTCGCGCAGGATAGACTTGGTCGTTTCGTCCGACATTCCCTCGCCAGACTACGAAGATGCGCTCAGAACGTCTATTTAGAATGTTTTCCATGCGTCGGTCGCATGAATCAGAAATCGATGCCAAAAGTTAAGATTGACCGCGTGCCCGGCGTGATGCCACGATGCGCACCCAATCGCGATGGATCGGCCTAACCAGTAAACCGAGTGGCGTCTCAACTCCTAAGAACCAAAAGCCCGGAGCATTTGATGGCGGAGGCGGCCGCGCCTGAGCGCCAGCTGAAGCGCGCACTCGGGCCGTTCGCTCTTACCTGCATCGGCATTGGCGCCATCATCGGCACTGGAATTTTTGCTCTGGCGGGAACGGCGGCGGCCGGCGAGCAGGCGCACGCCATCGGCTCCATTTGGAAAACGCCGGTCCTGAATTTTTTTCAGTCGTGGATCACGCATGCGCCCTTGGTATTCGGTCGGCCGGGTGCTGGTCCGGCTGTTATGCTTTCGTTTGTAGTGGCCGCCATCGCGTGCGGATTCGCGGCCCTTTGCTACGCCGAGCTTGCCTCAATGATTCCAGTGTCAGGCTCTGCCTACACCTATTCCTATGCGACACTCGGTGAGATCGTCGCGTGGATCATCGGTTGGGATCTCATTCTTGAGTATGCGGTCGGGAACATGGCGGTTGCAGTCGGTTGGTCGGGCTATTTCGTAAGATTGTGCGGCAGCCTCTTTGGCCTGAAATTTCCGCTCTGCCTGGTAAATGATTACCGGACTGCCAGCGGTATAGTCGCGACCGGCGGCGACGCGCTCACAAATTATTCTTCCACGACGCTGCCAGTCATTGCCGGGCAGCCGATTGCGGTGAATCTGCCGGCGCTTCTCATCGTCGCAGCGGTGACCGCGCTCTTGATTTACGGAATTCGTGAGAGCGCGCGGACCAATGCGACCATCGTCATCATCAAGGTCGCAGTCGTCGTTTTCGTGATTGCATTCGGCGCCTTCATGGTTCAACCAAACAATTGGCATCCCTTTTTGCCGAGCGGCTTTGGGGGCGTTATGAGTGGCGCCGCGATCGTCTTCTTTGCCTTTATCGGATTCGATGCCGTGTCGACTACGGCCGAAGAAGCAAGAAATCCGCAGCGGGACATGCCGATTGGAATCATTGCAAGCCTCATCATCTGCACCGTGCTCTATGTGTTGATGGCGGCAGTGATTACCGGGATGCGGGTATATACAACCTACCTTGGGGATCCGGCTGCGGTCGCGACCGCGTTCGCCGGTCATCGGTTGGCGCAAGGACTTATCAGTGCTGGCGCGCTTGCTGGAATTACTTCCGTCCTGCTGGTTTTTCAACTCGGCCAACCCCGCATCTTTATGGCCATGGCACGCGACGGTTTGCTGTGGCCGTACTTTGCGAAAATTCACCCGCGGTTCCGCACACCGTACATCACGACGATTTGGACAGGCATCATCGTTGGTGGCGTCGCGATGTTGACCGACATCGGCTCGCTCGCCGATCTCACAAACATCGGAACGCTTTTCGCCTTTCTCCTCGTTTGCCTCGGTGTGATTATCTTACGGCGCAAAGATGCCACTCGTCCGCGCCCATTCCGTGTGCCTTTAGTTCCATTGTTCCCGGTTCTGGGCGTAATTTTTTGCTTCGTGCTGATGCTGAGTCTGCCAATCGAAACATGGATACGCTTCTTTGTCTGGCTCGCGATCGGCCTTTGTATTTATTTCCTCTACGGAATACGACACAGTAAATTGCGACACGGCATCGACGTCGGACCAACCGAGGACATTCCCCCGCCGCTCATCAAGACGTGAAGAATTTCCGGCTTCCCCTTCTGGATTCCTCGTGCGCGGAGAGATCCTCAGCTCTTTTGCTTTAGATGCTTTGCGAGGAAAGCTTCCGTCGCCTCGTAAAATGCAAACCGGTTCTCCTCGTTGCTAAAACCGTGGCCTTCATTGTCTTTGACCATGTATTCGACGTCCACCCCGCGTTTGCGAAGGCTTTGCACGATTTGATCTGATTCGGCTTTGTTGACGCGAGGATCCTGCGCGCCTTGGGCAACAAAAAGCGGTGTCTTGATTTTGTCGGCGTTCAATGCGGGTGACATTGCTGTGAATAAATCCTTGTCCTTCTCGGGATCGCCAACCATTTCGTGCATCTGGTCGAGAAACGGTTTCCAATAGGGTGGGATCGTCTTCATGAACGTAAACAAATTCGAGATGCCCACATAATCGACTGCTGCCGCGTAGAGATCGGGCGTGTAGGTAACTCCCGCCAGCGTGGCGTAACCGCCGTAACTCCCGCCGTAAATCGCAATGCGCTTAGGGTCGGCAATGCCTTGTTTGATCAGCCACTGGACACCGTCAGTGACGTCGTCTTGCATCGTTTTACCCCATTGCTTGAACGATGCTTCCCAGAATTTCCGGCCGTAGCCGGTCGAGCCACGAAAATTTACTTGCAGCACTGCGTAACCACGGTTCGCGAGAAACTGAACTTCCGGATCGTAACCCCACTCGTCACGCGCCCATGGGCCGCCATGCGGAATCATCACTGTGGGCAGATTCTTCGGATCGCGCCCGAGCGGCAGCGTGAGGTAACCGTGGATAATCAAACCGTCGCGACTCTTGTATTCTATCGGCTTCATCGGCGCGAGTTGATCCTCTTTCAGCCAGGGTGTCACATCGACCAGCTTGGTTAGTTCGTTGGTTTTCGTATCGAAAAGATAACGCGAGCCAGGCGTCCGATCGCTCGTTGCGGAGACGACAAACTTGTCCTCCTCGTGGTCGTTGCCGACTAGATCAATTTGATAGCCAGGAAGCTTCTGCTCGATCGTTGAGTACATTTTCTCGGTTTGCGGATCGAGGTATTTCCGCTCCTCATGCCAGGTCGTGTACTCCGCGTAAGTTAGGACCTTCCGTTTCTTCGAAAACGCAAGCCCATCGACGTCGACCTCTGGATTTTCGTAAATCGTGTCCGTTTCCTTGGCTGTCGCCGGGTCGATCTTTACAATCGCAACCTTGTCCCGACCGATGTTTGAGGTGGCATAGATTTCCTTGTTATCGAAGGAGTAAAACTCCGGCGTCACGCGTTCGCGGAAATTTGTGCTCAAGACTTTCTTGAATGGCGTCTTTTCGTCTAGCCGCGTAAGCAGTGTTGCGTTGACGCCGTCGGATTCCGTCGCGGCGAGAATCCGGCCTTTGTGATCGGTCACCCAATGATCCACGCGTCCGGGGTTTTTCGCGGTCATCTTCATCTCGCCGGTCGCCACATTTAATCGATAAGCGTCAAAAGCCTCGGCATTCCGCTTGTTCATCATCATGACGATTTCGTGCTCGGAAATATCTTCGAGATCGTCAACAACCTCCGCTCGCACCTTAGGAAATGGGGTCAGGTCTTTTACCCCACCAGTTTTCAAATCGATCCGGAAAAGATGAAAATTCTCGTCGCCCTTGTTGTCTTGCGCGTAAACAACGAACTGGTTTCCCTTCCAAAAGTAATCGCGAATATCGCGCTCCTTATCAGACGTGATCCGTTTAGCCTCGCCGCCTGCGGTGGGCCGAACGAAAATGTTCATGCGTGTTTCCCATGGCGCGAGATAAGAGAGCGTGTTCCCGTCGGGCGAAAGCAGATAACTGCTGCTTAGTGGATTTTTGAAAAAGTCGCGGAGCGGAATTTTTGGCGGCGGCTCGGCAGCGGCTATCAGCCCGGGCATAATAAGAGCAAAGACTGCGAGACGTTGCATGCCCGCACGTTGGTGAATGGCAGAGATGAAGTCAACACGCCCTAGCGAGTTGAATACATCGGATTTGCGAGCGGCGGGTTAACGCGGATACGCCAAGGTAGTTTCCGGGTCTCAGCCGAACGCGAAGCCCTTACATATTAGTCACGCCGCTTTCGCGTGACATGCTTTGTCATCCACCTCCAACCACTCGAACAACGTCGTTTTTGCTGGATCAAGGCCGAGCGGCTTTACCTGCTCGGCAAACCAATCGCGTCGTTCCGGATCATCGTGAGGCCGGGTCGCTATGACCTCGTCGCCCCAGCGCTTGATCTCATCTTGCGTTTTCTTTTCGCCGTTTCGGTGAAGCCATTCAGCCATTTCCTGATCGCTCGCGCCCTGCTCGATCTGCGCCTTGAAATCGTCGCCCTTCACGCCTTTGAAGCCAAAGAGCATGTTATCCACCGGACAATCGAAATGATATTCCCAGATATTGCCGGCCACGAGAGCGCGGCATTTGTCGATCGTGCGTCCAAGAATCGCGTAGCCGCCGACGCGAATGCGCGGACTGCGCGGCGCTTCCCTCGCTAGATCTTTGCCAGTCACTTTTTTGTTCATACTTCATGAATCGCCCAGACGAAACGGATCGGTCGTAACTGCAAGCAAATTCAGAAAACGCGAAATGATTCCGTCATGCACACCGGTTATGTGGCACAAACAAAAGTGGGCCCGACGTTTGGCGCCTTGATCGGCGGTGTATGACCGCAGCATCTTTCGTTTTATGTTTGGCGCCTGTGAACACAGCGAAATGGATATCTCGCTCTTTGCTCGGACTCGCGTGTGTTGCGCAGCTTCATGGTGAATCAGCACGCGTTGTAACGCCGCCAGCCGGAAAACTTTACCACGGATTCTACTGGGGCGGGGTCGGGACCGATGAGCACGATCCAACCGAGCACGATGTCACGCCCGAAGATGTCGCGCGTTACGAGCAAGCTGTCGGCAAGCAAAGCGCTTGGATTTATTTCTCAAATAACTGGTTTGAATCTCGAAAATTCCCAGTCGCGATGTGTAGCTGGATCCGCAATCTCAAAAAAATTCCATACGTCCGTTTGATGTTGCGTTCCAATGTCGATCAAAAGCACTCAGAGAAGGCCTTTTCTCTTCAGAAAATTATTGCCGCGAATTACGATGTCGATCTTCGCGCCTGGGCGCGCGACGCAAAGAGTTTTGGATCGCCTATCTTGATCGAGTGGGGCACGGAGCCAAACGGAAACTGGTTCAGCTGGAATGGTAAATGGAATGGCGGCGAGAAGAAAGGGCCGGCACGCTACATCGCGGCTTACCGGCACATTGTCGATCTGATGCGCAATGAAGGCGCGGACAATTTGCTGTGGGTCTGGCATGTGAATTGGCTGGATGAGCCAGAGCGAAAATGGAATGCCTTCGAGAATTACTTTCCCGGGGAACATTATTGCGATTGGGTCGGTCTTAGCGGCTACGGACCAACCACGCCGATGACTCGCGATGGAACGGAAAGCTTTGCTTTCAAAATGCGGAAAGCCTACCCGCGCCTTACGAGAATTGCTCCGGGCAAGCCAATCATCATCGCCGAATTCGGTTGCGATTTACATAATCGACATATCGACACGGCGCGCTGGGCAAAATCCGCGCTCGAAGATTTATTCTCAAATCGATGGCCAGCTATCATCGGGTTGTGCTGGTGGAACGAAGGCTGGCAGAATGACAAGCACAAAAAGCATGATACCGACATGATCATCCTGCACGATGTTGATCTTACGCGGGTATTTCGCGATGAGTTCGCGCAACACGCGGATAAGATTCAGGAGAGTGCGACTATTTCGCCGCGGTAGATTGTTTCGATTTCGCAACCCAGAGGCATGCGTTACATTTCGTTATGGTCAATGTATCGATCAAATACACCGGTGATTTGCATTGCGACGCCGTGCATGGCCCATCGAAATCGAAGATCGCTACCGACGCGCCTACTGACAATAAAGGCAAGGGCGAAGCGTTTTCACCGACCGATCTCGTAGCCACAGCCCTGGGCACATGTATGAGCACGACTATGGGAATTAAAGCGCAGGAGCTTGGTATCGACCTGCGGGGAATGATCGTGTCAGTGAAGAAAGAAATGTCGAAGGACGCGCCGCGTCGCATCATCGGGTTACCGTCGGAGATTCACATCCCGTTGCCGGAGAATTCACCGCATCGTGAAGTGCTCGAACAAACCGCGCTCAATTGTCCGGTGCACAAAAGTCTTCCTTCGGAAATCAGCCGCCCGACGAAATTTTATTGGGAAGGGTAGCGCACGCGTCTCGCGTAGTGGTGCCAATGTCTCGTTGGCACGAACTTTCCCGGACGATCAAGAGAGACACCGTGAAATTTTTCGCGTTCGTTCAAAAATGACAGAGCCGCGAGTTAGGAAGGTAGTCGAAGCGGATGTCTGCAATGTGCTTCCGTTGATGCGCGAGCTAGCGGAGTTTGAAAAATACGTCAGCAGCTTCGCTGTGACCGAGGAAGTGCTGCGCGAACAGGGATTCCGCCGTT
>Ga0209801_1000101_pt1 | contig 58647 bp, 48 predicted proteins | sample GraSoiAngelo_127_FD_185884 | JGI IMG/M metagenome (GOLD analysis project Ga0209801, IMG submission 185884) | Grasslands soil microbial communities from the Angelo Coastal Reserve, California, USA - 14_0927_09_40cm (SPAdes) (version 2) | ecosystem: Environmental > Terrestrial > Soil > Grasslands ... | reverse complement strand
ACTTTCTGATCCGGAAGGGGTTCAATCTGATGTGAGCAGTATAGCCCTAGATCGGGGTTTGCTCTCCATGGCAGGCCTTCCGGCTTCAGGAGCGGGGGTGTCCACGGACGGCTTGAGCGATGCCGAGGTCATGCTGCGGGTCAAGGCGGGCGATGAGCCAGCCTTCGACTATCTGGTACAGAAGTATCGCCGCCCGATGGTGAGCTTTATGTACCGCATGGCCCACAACGCCGCCGCCGCAGAAGACCTGGCGCAGGAAGTTTTCCTGAGGGTCTACCGCTCGCGGGGCAGCTACGAGGCGAGTGCGAAGTTTACGACCTGGCTGTATCGGATCGCGACCAATCTGGCAGTGAACCATGCGCGCGACACCCGCCATGAGCGCCCAGAAAACATGGCCAGCCTTGACGAAGCAGATGAAGAAACTGGCACCACGATGGATGTTGCCGACACTTCTCCGAACGTCGAGGAGAAACTGGTAAAACAAGAGCGCCTGAAGGCGATTCGCCAGAAAGTTGAGAACCTGCCCGAGCGGCAGCGCCAGGCGGTGCTCATGCACAAATATCAGCAGATGGATTACAAGCAGATTGGCGAAGTTTTGAACCTCAGCGAGTCGGCGACCAAGTCGCTGCTCTTCCGCGCGTACGAAACGCTGCGCGAACAGCTGAAAGAGTTTATCTAGGGGACCGTTATGAAGTGCAAGGAATTTAGCGAGTTGATGCCGGACTTGGCGTTGGGAGTGGACCAGGCCTCAGCTGAGGCTGGTGAACATCTGCGCAGTTGCACAAGCTGCGCGACCAGGCTGGATGAAATCCGCAAAACGATGTCGCTATTGGACGAGTGGCAGGCACCCGAGCCCTCGCCCTATTTCGACACCCGGCTGCAGGCACGCCTGCGCGAGGAGAAGGCCAAGACCCCGGCGGGCTGGCTGGTGTGGCTCCGCCGGCCCGCCATGGCGCTGGTGGCAACGATTCTACTGGCAGTTGGCATTACGATGTTTCGTGGCGATTTCAACAAGAAAGATTCGGGACCGATTGCAGCCTTTCCCGGAACTGCCGTAGGCGACCTGCAGCAGTTGGACAAGAATCACGATCTGTATTCCGATTTTGACGTACTCGATGATCTGGTATCGCAACAACAAGAAGACCAGACAGCAAATCCTTAACTGCTTCGTGGCGAAGGACCGGGGAATAGAGTGTTGAGCGGAAAAGCCAAAACGTCGTTGGCTCTGGTTGTCGGCCTGGTTCTGGCAGCAAGTGTTTCCCTGTCCTACTCGCAGGCGCGCCGTCAAGCCCCGAACAAAGTTGAAAACCGTCGCCCAGAAGCTCGCCCCAACCGCCCTGCGCACACCCAGGAGGAACGGCGCAGCGGACAACATGCCGGCGCCTGGCTGCGGGAACACAAGAACCTTCCTCCCGACCAGCAGCGGCGTGCTTTGGAGAACGATCCCCAGTTTCGCAAGCTCCCATCGGAACGCCAGGAGCAGCTACGCCAGCGGCTGCAGCACTTCAATAGCCTGCCGCCGCAACAGCAGGACCGCATTCTTAGCCGTATGGATGCCTGGGAGCACCTGACCCCCGAGCAGCGCCAGCAGGCTCGCGGACTTGCCCAACAAATGCGGCAACTTCCCCCGGATCGCCGCCGAATGATGCAGACCGCTATCCGCAATCTGCGTCAGATGCCTCCCGACCAGCGCCAGCAAGTGCTCGATTCGCCCAAGTTCAAAAGCTTGTTCTCGCCGCAGGAACAGGACATGCTGAAGGGCATCAGTCAGCTTCCGCTCACGCCTGCCGAACCCGGCGAGGAAGGCGAACAGCCAAAGTAAGTTCTTAGCCAGGTTTGCTTCCGCCAAGCTGCTCCCGCGGGAGTTTCAGGGCGGCGACTCCGATTTTACTGGGTTTTCCTTCCGATACTCCTCGATTGCGGACAACTCGGGGCCCTTGGGCAGCAACCAATGGAAGGGTGATTCATGCAGAGCGCATCGGCAGTTTTGGTGACAACCAGTTTCCTTCCCGCTCTGCTCTGCTGCTTGGCTTTCAGCCAGTCTGATGCTCCGCAACTCGCTTCCATCGTGCAGCATGTGGAAAAAGCGCAGCCCGGCAATCGGCCGAAAGCTTCCTACCAGGTCATTCGCCGATATCGTGTATTCGGATCGAACAGCGGCAAGATTACCTCCGAGGTCGTCGCCCAAGTAGATTTCCAGCCGCCCAGCAACAAGTCTTACGTCATCCAGCAATGGAGTGGCAGCCGCCACGGCGAAAACGTTGTGCGCCATATCCTGGACCACGAGGTGGAATCCCAGACCAAACAGGCCCGCTCCGTTGCCGTGACTCACGACAATTACGAGTTCACCTACCTGGGCGAGAGTGAAGCCGATGGCCAGCCCTGCTTTCTGCTCGGCCTGAGCCCGAAGCGGAAAGACAAGGGTTTGGTTTCGGGCCGAGCCTGGGTCGACAAGTCTTCCTTCCTGATCCGGCAGATTGAGGGCGAACTGGTCAAGAGTCCGTCATTCTGGGTCAAGAAGGTCCATGTCACCCTTGATTTTGGAAGCGTCCGAGGGACATGGCTGCAGAAGGCCATGGAAGCTGTGGCGGACATCCGCTTTTTGGGCAGCCAAACTCTGAAATCGGAACTAGTCGACTATCGCAGCAATGCCGTAGTAGCAGAACGAACACCGACCTTGCCCCGCATCCACCCCAGCCGGTAATCCGTCAAGCCCCGCATGTCATCATCCTGAGCTAAGCGCAGCCTTCGCGAAGGATCTTGCGCGCACCTTCAGAAGATTTCACAAGTCCTCAACTCATATCTCTTCGTCCTGATCGTCGAGAAAGATCCATCAGCGCAGGATTCTGCACGCTAGATCCTTCGCGGCCTTGGCGGCTGCTCAAGATGACGACATGAGTTGGAGGAACGAGATGGATCAGAAATGATGACAAGAGGCGAAGACACTCTTGCCCAAGTGATTTCACGTAATGAGCAGCACTCTTTAGCGATAAGCCCCGAGAACCCGCGTCCCTCGCGGCGAACACGAAGGTTGATTACCTTGGTCCAACACTAACTCACACAGCCCTCATGCACCTATGATACTTGCCCCTGATACCGCCTTCCGGGTACCTTGCCTTCAACGTAATTCCACTCGTCACTCTGGCAAAAAACAAAAACGTAACTGCGAGAAAGAAGTGTGTTTTCGTTCCGGTCGGATTCGCTCGCCCGGGCATCATCCACCTCCTTCGTCCCCCTCGGCCTCGTGTGCGCCAAGCGATGTCGAAGAAAGGAAGCAACAGTGGAAAATCTAAAGAAGTATCTTTCCGCACCGTTCTCCGAAGCCGCCGGATTTGGGCCACCATTCCCGTCCTGTCCGTCAAGAAAACAATCGCGAACATCGACAAAAAAGATCCGGTTCCAATTATTTTTAGGCCTCGTCGCCTTGGCTATCGTTTATCTGCCGCAATCAGCGAAGGCCAGCAGCAGTGGCATCTCAGGCTTTTCAGGAAAAACTGGTTCGACCTGCACGAGCTGCCACAGCACCGGTGCTAAACCCACGGTCACGCTCACCGGCCCGACCTCGGTCACTTCCGGTTCCACAAATACATACACCCTGACGGTCGGTGGCTCCGGCAACGCCGGCCTGGACGTTGCTTCCACGATCGGAACTTTCATCGCCGGAACCGGCACAAGAGTCTTGAATGGCGAAATCACCCACAGCGCTCCAAGCGCAAGTCACAGCTGGACCTTCACCTGGACCGCGCCTACCGTGAGCACAAATACCGGCGCAACGCTGTATGGCGCAGCCATTGATAGCTACAGCGGCGGCACCGGCACTACCACATTGACTGCGACGGTCATGGCGCCAGCTCCACCGCCGCCCACGAAACCAAACCTGACAGCCAGCCCTAGCTCTCTGGCTTTCTCGTACACCATGGGGGGAGCTAGTCCCACGGCCAAGACGATCTCCGTAGGATCAAGCGGTTCGGCCATCAGTTACACCGTCGCCTCTTCCGGCAGCTGGTTGTCGGCTACGGGCGCCGGCAACACGCCAGGAAACGTAAGTGTCTCAGTCAATCCAGCGAGTCTGGCGGCCGGCACTTACAATGGCAGTGTCAGCGTCAGTTCTTCAGGCGCAGCCAACAGTCCGCTGACTGTGCCCGTGACACTAACAGTGGCTGCCGCACCTCCTCCGCCACCGCCACCGACTGTAAATCTGACCGCTACTCCCGCATCCTTGGCCTTCTCGTACACGGTTGGCGGCGCCAGCCCTGGAGGTAAGACGATCTCGGTCGGCTCGAGTGGTTCGGCCCTTACCTACACCGTCGCGTCTTCTGGCAGCTGGCTGACCGCTACTGGCGGAGGAAGCACGCCGGGTAACGTGAACGTTTCGGTGAATCCCGCTAACATGGCTGCCGGCACCTACAACGGCACGGTGAGTATCTCTGCCTCGGGCGCGTCGAACAGTCCAATGAAGGTAGCGGTCACCTTGACCGTGACCTCGACGACTCCTCCACCACCGACGACGGGCGGCACTCTGTCGGTCAGTCCGTCGCGCCTGGTGTTCTACGCTGAAGGCACCGATATGCCCTCGCCGCAGAACCTCTCCGTCAGCGGCAGCGTCGCGGCTATGAGCTTCACCGCAGAAGCCTATGGTGGCTCTTGGATCTCGGTCACTCCCTCGGCTGGCACCACATCCGGAAAGGTTAGCGTCTCCGCGTATTCGACCGGATTGCCGGCAGGCACGTACTCGTGCGTTGTGCAGATCAAGTCCGGCAGTTCAAGCCGAAGCGTGGCCGTGGTCCTGGTAGTGGGCAGCAGCCGCTGGGGAGGCGAGCGTGACTCGATGGTGCAGCCGTTCAGCTTCGAACCGAGCGGCAGCGACACAACGAGCGCTAGTTGGCGTAGAGGAGCGGGTGCCACGCGCACCAGCACCGATCCTGCCAACCAAGGCTTAGTGCTGGTGAAAGACCGCTCGGGTGCCCCGACGGCCATCGCCGGCGTTGCGGTCACGGGCGCCGCCGGCTCGGAGCTCAGCCAACTGAGTTTCGACATGCGCACCGACAGCGAGTGTTCCGCAAGAGCCCCTCAATTCGTGGTCATCACCAACGACAACGTGGCCCACTCGGCGGGTTGTGCCAGCGGCCGCGCTCAGGCGTTGACTGCATCCGGCTGGAAGCGGGTCAGTTTCAATCCCACGGACCCGTCACAGATCACCCCTCCTGTTAAACCCGGGACGACGGTGAAAACCGTCGCCCTGGTCATGGACAAAATTGCCGGGAATGGTTACGCAGTTCTCGACAACATCAACCTCAACGGCACATTCATCGGCAAGCAGTAACCGAACGAGTTGCTACCCCCAGGCTGGCCTGCTTCCCCCACAGGCCAGCCTGGTTTTTTTGTCCACGAAGGTACGGGCGTTTCGCCGGTCCAACTTTTGGTCACCTCCTTCAATCTTCCCAAAAACGGAAAATTTCACTTTCAAGGGTGACCCACGTCACCATGGTTCGGTGCACAACACAATTACTCTGGCAGCGAGCAGTTCTTGGGGGAGGGCTGTTCGACCGGCGTCTGTATCTCGCCTGAAACAGGTGCCTTTTATGTTATGACCATCTCGTGAGTAGTTAGAATGCTCTACTCCGATCCCTAACGTACCCTATCAGCCTCGCCCAACTTCTACTTACAGCCCTTCTTTTGAGAGACAAAGGTCGGAGCTGCTCAAAACTCATGCAGCGCGATCGCGCCGATTGGCATCTATGTGCTGAACCCCAGGAAAAGGAGATCCCGATGGCCAATGATCAGAGAATTACGGTCGATGAGCTGCGCAAGCGCCTTGATGTTGGTGAGCCGTTTTTGTTCCTCGACACACGCAATCCACAAGCTTGGGCGGAATCGGACGTGAAGGTACACGGCGCCATCCGCGTTCCCGCGGACCACTTCGAAGACTACCTTCCCGGCTCCCCCAAAGATCGGCCGATCGTCACCTATTGCACATGACTCAACGAAGCCTCGAGCGCCAGTTTGGCGCAAAAACTTCGGGAGCACGGTTACCAGCAAGTCTGGGCGCTGAAGGGCGGACTCGAAGCCTGGAAAAATGCGGGGCTCCCGCTGGAAAGAAAACAAAAGGCCGCGTGAGGTTGGTTCTGAAAGCCATTACCACCGAGTTGCTGCTTCTTGCCTGGTCACAGCACCGGGCTGCGCTCAGTGTATATTGACTTCCATGGCGAGTTCTCGTTTCGAGGGCGCTGATTCCTCCAACTTTTTCGATAATTCCCTCCAGCGTTTACCGTCTTCATCAGACAGTGGTGCCATGAGTTCTTGCTCGGCTTGCCGTAGCAGGCGGACAGCCCGATCGTAGACATCACGGCCTTTCTTGGAGAGCAGCACGATGTTTTCCCTACGGTTGCGCGGGTTCTGCACGCGCCGCGTATAGCCCAAATCATCCAAATAGTCGATCATAGCTAGGACAACGTTCGGGGACAGGCCCATGCTCTTAACGAGGGTGGACTGAGTCGTAGAATCCGAGGTGGCCAACAGCGCCATGGCGGCGTAATGGCGAATCGCAATCTTGAGAGGTGCTAGCTTACCTTGCGCGATGTGCACTGACCGCGTAAACATTTTCCAGACGTCGAATATGCAGTTCTCCCCAGCCTGCAGCGGAACATCGAAAGCGAGAAAAACCATGTGACCTTTTCTTGCCATGTTAGTGCCGCCGGCGACAAGCGGTCTGCCTGTGAACTTACCGCACAATACATGCGCGCCACCTTCGGGAAGTGCCGCATTGTAGCAGGACTGCGAACCCTAATTACACTCGCATCTACGAGTTAGGATAATATGACGCTGTGATGATCTACTCCTCCCGGTGGTCCGCTCAACCCAAAACATTAAGATACTTCCGACATGTCTGTCGAGGACGCACCTCACACATCGGCGTGATTAGCAGTGCCTAAAAATCAGCAAGCCCAAAGCGTGGAAGCTTGGAGTTCTTCGAGCGGGGAAACGAAAAACATTTCGTAGTGATTATTGTCAATAAGTATTATCATGCGATACAACTATCTGGCCTCCGTCCCCTCGCTCGCGTTCGTCGTGGGTCGCACATGTCGAAGCAGACGTGGTCTGCCGAACGACTTCCAAGGCTTTCCGCCTTCGTCGTGGCAGCAACCACATTGCTGATTCTCGCTGAGCTTTCTACGTGGGCTTCCCATGATCTGGCTGAAGTGTGGGTCCTTCGCATAGTCAGGGTCTTGTTTGAACTGGGTCTCGCCATCGCCTTGGTTTCTACCCTTCTGAAAAGAGAGAGACACTCTCGCTCCAATTTACTAAGCGAAGTGAGAAAACGCGAGTTCACCGAACAACAACTGCTCATGGCAATGGATGCGGCGAGAATCGGATGTTGGGACTGGGACGTTCTCAAGAACAAACAAGTCTGGTCAGAAACTTGTAAAGCATTGCTCGGCTTGCCTTCTCAGAGCGAGGAGAACTTTGACGTGTTGATGGCGGCAGTGCATCCTGACGACCGGGACAAAATGCGGAGCGCGATGAACCGGGCTATCCAGGAAAGGCGGAACTACTTTTGCGAATTCCGCGTTCTATGGCCCGATGGGAGCATGCACTGGCAAGCCGCAAGGGGGCTGGCGTTCTACGATGACGAAGGACGCACAACCCGCATGATCGGAATCGCGATGGACATTGACGAGCAGAAATCAAAAGAGGAACGCCTGCGATTACAGTCTGCCGCTCTGGAAGCTGCCGCCAATGCCATCGTAATCACCGGCGCTGATGGCAACATCCGGTGGGTGAATCGTGCCTTCACTGAATTGACGGGATACAGTCCCGACGAGAGCATTGGACAGAATCCGCGAATGTTGAAGTCTGGAGAGCACGATCAGACTTTTTATAGACACTTGTGGGCGACGATTCAGGCCGGCCAAGTATGGCGAGGAGAGATGAGGAACCGAAAGAAGGATGGCTCCCTTTATAGCGAAGAAATGACAATCACCCCTGTGCGTTCACCTTCCGGGGAAACAACGAATTTCATCGCTATTAAGCAGGATGCTACGGAGAGGAAGAAGCTGGAAGCACAGTACCGTCACGCCCAGAGGATGGAGGCTGTTGGGCGCCTGGCCGGCGGTGTCGCACATGACTTCAACAACATTCTCGGAGTCATCAGCGGCTACAGTGAGATTTCACTAGATCAACTGAATCCCGAAAACGCCATAGCCAAGAACCTTCGGCAGATCAAGGCGGCGGCAGACCGGGCGGCATCGCTTACCAGACAGTTGCTGGCTTTCAGCAGGCAGCAAGTTGTCTACCCGAGAGTCGTGAACTTAAACGCCGTTGTTGAGAACATGGAAAGTATGCTCCAAAGGTTGGTCGGTGATGACATTTCAATTACGGTGAAGCCAGGCTCTTTGCTTGGGAGCATTAAAGCCGATGTCGGGCAGCTTGAACAAGTCGTTATGAACTTGGCGGTGAATGCACGCGACGCAATGTCTGATGGAGGCCAGGTTACGATACAGACATGCAACGTAGAACTCGATCAAAGCTATCAACGTGAGCATGAGCCGGTTGTGCCAGGTCGTTACGTGATGCTGTCCATGTCAGACTCGGGCTGCGGCATGGATCAGGCGACCCAGGCCCGCATCTTTGAGCCGTTCTATACCACGAAGGAAGCGGGTAGGGGGACAGGGCTCGGGCTCTCGACGGTATATGGAATCGTCAAGCAAAGCGGTGGCTACGTCTGGGTGTACAGCGAAGTCGGGAAAGGCACTACATTTAAGTTGTATTTCCCCCATGTTAGTGAACCTGCAGAAGCGCTGAGCCCTCCCACTCGGAGGGTTGCACCCGGTGGCGGATCAGAAACAATTTTGCTGGTTGAAGACGATGATGCTCTGCGGGAATTCATAGCTGCGACATTGCGAGGCGTTGGGTACACAGTACTGGAAAGCAGCAACGCGCAGATGGCGCTTAAGATCATGGCAAAACACGAAGCAGGTATTCACCTGCTTCTTACTGATGTCATCATGCCGGGAACCAGTGGCGTGCAGCTGTTCACGGTGCTGAGGGCATCGGCACCCCGACTCAAGGTGATTCTCATGTCGGGGTACGCCGCCGAGACACTTGCTCGGCAGGGTGCTATTCCTCAAGATGTTGCCTTCATCGAAAAGCCCTTTAGCAGAGATTCGTTGTTACTGAAGATCAAGAGCGTCCTTCACTAGCAAATGGCCGACGGACAGTCAATATTTCGCCCCGTCCAATGTCCCATTTGTCAAGGCGAGCCTCCATACTGGAATCAGGAGATGTGTGCCTGAAGGTCACCTCTGAGTTGTGCTCTTTGATATTTAGTGCCTGGATATTTAGTGCCTGGTGGCCGGTGGACAGGGGATAGAAACGAAGTTCTTTGCTTTCAAAGATCATTCCAGCAACTTCTGTACTTTCACGGATTTCGAAGCTGCTCAAATAGGGAGGCTTTTGTTTTCAGAGATCTGGAGTTCGGCAGGGAGGAGCAACCCACCGGACTCAAGTGGGCGAGACAAGCGTGCGCGGACACGACTGTCCGCGCCACACGCAAGAACCCAACGCCAGCGGTTATGCCTTTTTCCGCTAAATCTTTTAGAAGGTCAGGCTTGCAAAGATTTGTTTTTAAATCTTTGATTTCAGGAATCGCGGGGGGACGGGGTACATCCCACGATGTTCGCGGGCGAGGGCGCCGGCTCACACGAACCCGGTTCAGGCTCGCAACAAATTCTTCAGGATGAAGAACACGTTGGCGGGGCGCTCGGCCAGCCGGCGCATGTAGTAGGGGTACCACTCGGTGCCGAAGGGGATGTAGACGCGCATGCGCCAGCCCTCCCGCACCAGACTCTGTTGCAGGTCGCGGCGGATGCCGTGGAGCATCTGGAATTCAAAGGCGTCGCGGGCAATGTTTTCGCCCCGAGCAAATGCCTTCGCTTGGTTGATGATGCTCTCGTCATGTGTGGCCAGGCCGTGATAGATCCCGCTCTTCATTAGGATCTTCATCAGCTTGACGTAATTAGCATCCACGTCTGATTTGTTTTGAAAGGCGATTTCAGGCGGCTCCTTGTAGGCGCCTTTGCAAAGGCGGATGCGGATGCCGTCACTGAGCAGGTTATAAACGTCGGCCTCGCTGCGGTAAAGATACGACTGGATGACGGTTCCCACCATGCCTCGGTTGCCCGGCTGGCGATGGAGTTCGCGAACAAAGGCCAGCGTGCGCTCGGTGTAGGGCGAGCCTTCCATGTCGACGCGCACGAAGCTTTTCAGCACGGCTGCTTTTGCTACCAGGCCGCTGACCAGTTCGCGAGCGAGGTTCTCCTCGACATCGAGCCCCATGTGGGTCAGCTTCAGGCTGATGTTGCCGTTGAGCCCTTGCGCCGCGATGTCATCGAGTAGCCGATGGTAGAGGGCAGCGCTGGCGCGAGCCTCCTCGGCATTGGTGACGTTCTCGCCCAGGTTGTCGATGGAAACGCTTTGGCCCAGCTGGTTGACGGCCCGGGTCGCGCGCAAGACATCTTCGACTTGCGTGCCCGCCACAAAACGAGCTGAGACGCGCCGTCCGAGGGAAGATCTTTCGGCAACGGCGCGCAAAGAGCGGCTCTCCGACAAATAAATGAAGAGCGCTCTCAGCACAAGTATCCTTGCAGGACGTTATCAGTGCGCAACATGAGAACGTTATGTTTTATCACATGGGGCAACAGTGGCGGATATGACGGCGGTCACAAGCAGTGGGCAGTGGCTGGTGGGCAGTGGTCAGCTAGAGCATTGTTGATCGCTGATTTCTGATTGCTGATTTAGGAGTCTTCTCCGCGAACTCTGCGTTCTCCGGGTAAGGCCCTTCTTAAAGCCCGGTCCGCAGGGAGCGCAGGTACGGATCATCTTTCCAAAGCCTACGAACTGCATCCGCTTGCTCTTTCGGGATCGGCGCGCCTTCGGTCGCGGTGGTGTTCTTCTCCGCCTGTTGCGCATTGCGAGCCCCCGGAATCACGGTTGCAATAGTCGGATGCGACAGGATGAACTTGAGTGACCATTGAGCGAAGGCATTGGAATCGTCAGGCGCGATGCCAGCCAGTTCACGTAAGCGTTCTGCGCGCGGGACTAACTCGCGCATGGTTTGCGGCGGCAGCGTGTGCGAACGATGGTCGTCTTTGGGAAACGTCGTGTCGGGGCGGAATTTGCCGGCCAGGATGCCGTAGTACAACGGCACCCGGGCGATGATGCCGACGTTCTTCTTTTGAGCCAGCGGCAGAACCTGTTCTTCCATTTCAAGCCGCAGCGGATTGTAGGCAAGCTGAATGCTATGTCCCTTGCCACGGGCGAGCACGGCCGTTGCTTCTTCGGGCAAGAACACGGAAACTCCGTAATAGCGGATCTTGCCGTGCTTCTGCAGCAGCTCCATGGTCTCGGGCCAGTCGGCGTGGCGAATGTCGTACACATCGGGATTGTGGAGTTGGTAGAGGTCGATTACCTCCTTCTTTAGACGCTTGAGGCTGGCTTCGCAGGAGCGCACGAGGTGCTCGCGGCTCCAATCCTTGGCGGACCGTTCGTGGCGGATGACATTGCCGACCTTGGAAGCGACATAGACGTCCTTCCAGTCAGGCCCGAGCGCCTTGCCCAGGATTTCCTCGCTGCGGCCGTTGCCGTAGACGTCGGCAGTATCCAAGAAGTTGACGCCCAGTTCGCGGGCACGCTGGATAGCTAGAATGGCGTCAGCTTCGGGGGTTTGGCCCCAACCCCACTGCGTACCGGCTGCTTCGCTGGTGCCGCCAATCGCCCACGCCCCGAACCCGATTTCGCTGACCTGCAGGCCCGTGGATCCTAGCGTGCGGTAGTTCATGAGTTAGTTCCCGGTTCTTAGTTCCCAGTTCTCCTTTACCGGTAGGTTAGTCTAATGCATCGGGCAAGCCCGGGGTGAGGAAAGGGAGAAAAGACATCGCGGGCGAGGGCGCCCGCGCCACATCCCCTTTGCTGGGAACTGAGAACTGACGGCTGCCCTTAGTGTTCTTCCAGGAACTTCTCGACTTCCAGCGCTGCCATGCAACCGGTTCCGGCAGCCGTGATGGCCTGGCGGTAGCGGCGATCCTGGACATCGCCGCAGGCATAGACACCGGGAACTCGTGTGAAGACGTAGTTAGTGGTTTTCAGATAGCCGTCCTGGTCCGTGTCGAGCTGGCTCTCGAAGATCTTGGCATTGGGAATATGGCCGATGCCAAGGAACATAGCGCTGGCCGGGAAGTGCCAACTGTTGCCGTTCTTCACGTTTCGCAGCTTCAGGGCTGTGACTTCCTTCTTCTCAGCATCGAGCACGTCTTCCACAATCGTGTCGGTGAGGAACTTGATCTTCTCGTTCTTCTGGGCACGCTCCAGCATGATCTTCGAGGCACGGAACTCGGCGCGGCGGTGAATGACTGTGACTTGGGTGGCAAAGCGAGTCAGGAAGGTCGCTTCCTCCATGGCAGAGTCACCGCCGCCGATGACTGTGATCTCCTTACCCGAGAAGAAGAATCCGTCACAGGTGGCGCAGGAGGAAACGCCGTGCCCGATCAGCGCCTGTTCATTCGGCAGCCCCAGCCAGCGGGCCGAAGCTCCGCTGGCGATGATCACCGTGCGCGTCTGAACCGTGTCTTTGCCCAGGCTTAGTGTGAAAGGACGTTTGCTGAGATCCGCTTTGCTCACGTGTCCCATCTGGTATTCGGCGCCAAAACGCACCGCCTGCCTGCGCATGTTTTCGACCAGCTCGGGACCCTGGATGCCCTCCGGAAATCCGGGGAAGTTTTCCACCAGAGTGGTAAGCGAGAGCTGACCTCCGGGCTCGTGACCCTCAATGACCAGAGGATTCAGCTTGGCGCGCGCGGTGTAGAGAGCGGCGGTGTGGCCGGCGCAGCCGGAGCCCATTACCACGACGTTGCGAATCGAATCGTTCATAGGATATGAGTTTAGATTGCTGGCGGCTGATTTGGGTTCAGGAGCATGGTTTAGCGCCGAGATCGCCGGGAGAACTGGTCATTTGCTCTTCGGAACCACTCTCTTATCTGTGGGTTTCTGGGTGGGCCTGGATTTCCCGGGACTCAAGGCGACCACCTTCGCCAACTCGTCAGGAACCGTGCGGCGCGCTCCCAGCAGTTCGCGATAGCGGCCCAGGACAGCAGAAGCATCGCGGAAGAGCGGCTCATAGGCGCTTTGATCGGGCGGCGATCCACCCTCTGTACCCTTGCAGCGGGCCAACACTACTGAAGGCTTGCCAAAGCGCTCCAGCTTTATACGATCCACGGGCGTGTTGGTGGCCAGCATGCTGGCCGCACTGGTCACAGCCGAGGCGCTGTCCTCGATGGAAAGCTGTACCAGATCCTTCGGCTCGCGCACGTGCAGGACCAGGGTTTCGATCATGCTCTTGGTATCCGCGCTGAAAGAATACTGCACGTTGCTGAAGAGTGACTGCACCGAGAATTCGCGGCGCATGCGCACCCAGGCAGCGGTAATGGGTTCCGACGAGAGTTCAGCTCCTTGTCCTGCCTGGATCAGTTGCGCTTTGTCGGAAAGGCTGGAGCGGCCGCGGGCAACCTCGAAGTCCGGGCTGAACAGGGGCTGCTTGGGAACATGCGACAACGCCGCGGCGATCTCCTTCTGTTCGTCCGCAGAGGGGGTGCACACATTCAGTACATTGACCTTGACGGGGGGAGCGTTTGGTTGCGGTTCTTGGGCGAGACAGGACACCGCCAGCACCGTAATCGTCAGGGTTTTGGGGAGCACTGCGGCAATTCTAAATGAGCTGCTGGGGGAGCGGGAAAATTTTGAAAAACACCTACCGCCGAGAACGCAGAGAAGTGCAAGCGACACTTGTTGCTGTGTTCTTCTCGGCGTGCTCGGCGATCCCGGCGGTGAAATCGTTTTCGAATTAGCCCGGAAATGCATAGATCCTTGGCTTCGCTCAGGATGCCGAGCGCCTTTGGGACAAGCACGTTGTGCCAGGATTTGGACGGTTATAATCGGGACTGGATCTCATGGACCGCTTCCTGTATCTACGCGCCAGGCTTACGCACGCGGGATGGCCGCCTCGTACCCGTGTCGCGCGCGTAGCCTTGTTCATTCTTGGTCTCGATATTCTCCTGTTCGTAGTTCAGAAGCTGACCGTACTACTGCGGATCTCGTCTGGTGAGACCCTTGGCGGCTGGATCAGCTTTCTTACCTTCGTCTGTTTTGTCTTGCTCAGCTGGCTTCTCTTTCGCTGGTTGCGCAACCAACTGCTGTGGCGTCTGCGCAATCGCCTGATCGTCACTTACGTTTTTATTGGGGTAATCCCGCTCGTCCTACTGATCACGCTCGCGGCAACTGCGTTTTACCTGTTCGCCGGGCAATTCGCGACGTTTATCGTGACCAACGGCTTGAATTCGGAGCTGAAGAGCCTGGGAGCAGCCAATTCGGCCATCGCGCATGAGCTTGCGGCACGCTGGCAGCGCGGCAACGAGACGGAATCATCGGCGCTGGAAGGCCTGCGGAAATCCGACAAGGCTTGGGCTGACCGGCAAGTCTGCGTTTGGATGGATTCGAAGCTGGTCTTGAACAGCGTACCTCCGGGGGTCACATCCGAGCCACCTAAGTGGCCCAGCTTTGTGAAGCCCCCGTTCCGAGACGTGGTGCGAGATCACGATCGCCTCTTCCTTCGGGCTGCGGATACGGTCGAAATGGGTGGATCCAGATTGAATGTGCTTTCCAGCGAGCCGCTCGACCAGCATTTGCTGGAGAACCTGGCCGTCACCCTGGGAGAGATCACGCTTTATGCCAAAGGGTTGAGCCTGCGCAAGGTCGACCAGACTCAGCAAAGCACAAAAATGCCCGAGGGCGACAGCTCTGTGCGGGTTCGCAAGCCGGATGGCGAATACGTGCTCGACACCGGTAAAGAGCCGCTGGTGCCGACGTTCAGCGCAGGCACCATTCCTCCCGCCCAACGGACTGGCGACCGCTTGGTGACCTTCGCCACATCTCTGTTCGTCGTGAACTGGGACTCGGGGGATGTCAACAGTCCGGCGGCGGTCAGCGTTCAGACAAGATTGTCCGTGCTCTACGACCGGCTATTTGCGGCACTGGGCGAATTTGCTCCTGCTATTGAGTTCGCGCTGGTGGCTATGGTGATCGTGTTTGCCGTCATTGAACTATTTGCCCTGATAATCGGAGTCGGATTGACCCGCACGATTACTCGGGCCGTGGCGAACCTGTACCACGCCACCCAGCGGGTCAACCGCGGCGACTTTTCTCATCGCATCGCCGTGAAGTCGAAAGACCAGCTGGCCGCTCTGGAGACCTCGTTCAACTCCATGACCGAATCCCTGGAAAAGCTGCTGGCAGAGCAGAAAGAGAAGCAGCGCCTCGAGAACGAGCTCGTCATCGCCCAGGAAGTTCAGGCGCAGTTGTTTCCCAAGGAAATTTCACAGCTCGAATCGCTCGAGGTGCACGGCTTCTGCCGTCCGGCACGGACGGTCAGCGGAGATTATTACGACTTTCTTACCCTGAACTCCCATAAGCTCACGCTCGCAGTGGGGGACGTCAGCGGCAAAGGTATCTCGGCAGCCTTGCTGATGGCGACCATCCACTCCGCCGTGCGGGCGTATAGCCTGGAAAGCATCCCGGTGCAGAGTATGCCGGTGGCCGTGGGCGCGGTTGCCGGATCAGGAGTGATGCTGGGTTCGAGTTTGACTGGGACCGACGTTTCGCCGGGAGCGCTGCTGTCGCTGTTGAACCATCAATTGTATGAGAGCACGCCTTCGGAAAAATACGCCACCTTGTTCCTTGGGATCTATGATGGCGAATCGCGCAGAATCACCTACAGCAACGGCGGGCACCTCCCGCCCATCATCTTCAGTGAAGATGGCGGAATCAGGCGACTGGAGGCGGGTGGAACGGTTGTCGGTCTCTTCGACAACATGTCGTACGATGAAGGCTCGGCTCAGCTCAAGGCGGGAGATATTTTTCTCGCTTACAGCGACGGCGTGACCGAGCCAGAGAATGATTTTGGCGAGTTTGGCGAGCAGCGGTTGATGGAATTGGTGCGCGAAAACCAGAATCTGTCGCTGGTGCGCATCAGCGAGATTGTCACCGCCGCGGTGGACGACTGGATCGGAGCCAACGAACAACCGGACGACATCACCCTGGTTTTGGCAAGGGCACGCTAAACCTCTTTCCTCGCCTTGTTGTTATGTGTGAACTGCGAGATCATCGCGAATGAAATGCGGGACGGTTGCTGCTCAGCAGGTGGCAGCGCCGCCGGTGATAAGCCTCACGCGCCTGCTTGGCGGAACAGCAATGCCAGTTCCGGAGGAAGAAATGTTCTTCCGCAGGCTGCATGAAACCGAGGGAATCGCAGCCAACCAACTGAGAACTGCTCTTGCTTCGGTACGCCGGAACTAATCCTTCGCCGATCCGAGCAGAAGGTCCCAGAGAGGAAGAAAGATGTTGTATCTCGAATTGGGACGCTCGTGGTGCGCCAGGTGATATCCCCTTGCCGGGTCGCAGATCGGCGGCAGCCACTCGCCGAGGTGGAGCCGCCAATGCACTTCTTCGACCGCGATGAAGTAAACCGTGAAGGCGGCGAACAGCCCAGAGGCAGTGCCGAGATGAAGCAGCCGGTCGATAAGCACTAGTGGGCTTCCATTTATCACGAACAGGAGAACCACCCACATGGGCGAGCCTCCAAGGTTCAGATGCTCGGCTTCACTCGGCGTGTTCACCGACATGTGATGGCGCAGGTGTTCTTTGGCAAAGAGCGTACCGGGCCAGTGGAGAAGGTATCGGTGGTAGGCGTATTCAAACCAGTTGGCCCAGATCAGCCCGAAGACGAACCCAAGTACCCAACCTAGGGGCGTAGTCGGTAAAAGCACGAAGAATAGAACAGCAGGTAACCCGCCGCAGGCCGCGGCGGTCAGCGCGTTCCACTTCTTGATCTCGCGGCCACGAACTACGGCCGGCAGCGCTCCCGTGCTGGTACCCATGGCCCAGACTCCCGGTACTTAGGATGTAAATACGCGTACTCTGGTTATCCGAAACCCGCCAAATCGGCACGGGACGGGCTTGCCGGGCTGGCCCTGGCCTCAGCAAACCTGCACTTTTTCGCTTGATGGCAGGCGACACAGGCGGTTGTGAGCTATCTCACCCCCGAAGGTGCGTAGAGTCACTGCTCCATTGCCCTAGCCGGCGTGTAATCAGGTATGGCCGGTGGTCCTGCGGACTACCCGCAGACCGAAGTCCCGCCGAGAGCAGAACAAAATGGGCGATCAGGACGATGTGGTGAAGTGCCCCTTTTGCGAGGGGCATGGAGAACTCCGCCGAACCGAGATCATCGACCGCCTAACCGGCACGGACCTGCCGGAACTATTGGAAATTTACCTGACCGAACTGACGAAGCCTGCGGGCAGTGACGAAAACTCTACGCCCGGGGGCAATGGAGCCAAGCCTCGCGACTTCTTCCAGGAAGTGCGCAGCTGGAATCCGAAATTGCCCATCTGGCGCCGGAGCCCGAAAGAGTGACCCGGCGGTGAAGGTAGAACGAACAACCGAATAAAAGGCTGCCACCATGCCGCAAGTTGAATTGCCCAATGTGGAACCGCTCCTGGAGCAGTACGAAGACCGCCGCATCAACCTAATCCCTATCCTCCAGGACGTGCAAGAGACTTATCGGTATTTGCCGCAGGAAGTTTTGAGAAAGATTTCCAAGAAGCTGCGCGTGCCCCTGACCGAGGTTTACCAGGTCGCGACCTTCTATCGCTGCTTCAGCCTGGTGCCACGGGGAAAACACGTGATTCAGGTTTGTCTCGGGACGGCATGCCACGTTCGAGGCGCGCCGCGCGTGCTGGATCGCATGCTGCGCGATCTGAAACTAGCCGGGCCAGGAACGACCGGGGATTTCGAGTTCACCGTGGAAACCGTGCGCTGCATCGGGTGTTGCGGACTGGCGCCGGTGGCGCGGGTGGATAACAGCAACACCCATCCCCATTTGACGCAGGCCAAGGTGGGGGGACTGCTGAAGCGATATCAGGACAAGGCCGAGGCGCCCAATGCCGCCAAGCCGGACGAGGCGAGCCATGCAAAAGCTTAAGTCGCCTTCCGAAGTGAACGAAATGCGTTTGTGCCTGGAGGCCTTCGAAACCACCCGGCCGTGTATCTCGGTGTGCGCAGGCAGCGGCTGCAAGGCTTCCGGAGCGCAGAACGTGCTGGATTCCTTGCACCGTGAACTCGAGAGACGCGGACTCGAAGGCGCGATCGATATCAAGAGCACCGGGTGCCACGGGTTCTGCGAAAAAGGCCCCGTGATGATCGTGTGGCCGGAGAAGGTTTTCTACAACGGGGTAAGCCAAAGCGACGCGAAGGATATTGTGAACAGCGTCACCAACGGCCACAAGCCAGTGGAGAAGCTCTTATATAAGGACCCCACCACCGGTCAGAGGGTGCTTCATGAACACGACGTCCCCTTCTATGCGCGCCAACAACGGATTCTGTTCGGCAACAACGGCAAGATCGATCCGAAAGACATCCGCGACTACATAAAGGTCGGCGGGTACAGCGCTCTGGCGCGCGTGCTGACTAACTTTTCCCGTGAGCAGGTTGTGAATAGCGTGAAGCGGGCTGGACTGCGAGGCCGCGGTGGAGCGGGCTTCCCGACCGGCACGAAGTGGGAGGCTCTGCGCAAGAGCAAAGTTCGTCCGCGCTACATCATCTGCAACGCCGACGAGGGCGATCCGGGCGCGTTCATGGACCGCAGTTTGCTCGAAGGCAATCCCCACAGCGTGATCGAAGGGCTCATCATCGGCGCTTATGCACTGGAAGCAAGCGAGGCATACGTCTATGTGCGCGCCGAATATCCGCTGGCGGTTGAACATCTGGTTGTAGCCATCAATCAGGCGGAGAAAGCCGGATTGCTGGGTGACAACATTCTCAGCTCAGGCCTGAATTTCCGCATTCACCTGGTCGAAGGCGCCGGGGCGTTTGTGTGCGGTGAAGAAACTGCGCTGATTGCTTCTATTGAAGGACGCGTCGGTGAGCCGCATCCCCGACCACCTTACCCCGTCCAGAAGGGTCTGTGGGGCAAGCCCACCGTTATCAATAACGTCAAGACGTGGGCGAGCGTGCCGGTCATTGTCAACAAAGGCGCCGATTGGTACGCCTCCATCGGCACCGAGCGCAGCAAGGGCACCATGGTTTTCTCGCTGGTCGGGAAGATCAACAACACCGGGCTGGTGGAAGTCCCTATGGGAATCACGCTGCGCCAGATGATCTACGACATCGGCGGCGGAATTCCCAAAGGCAAGCAGCTTAAAGCCATTCAGATTGGCGGCCCTTCCGGCGGCTGCATTCCCGCCAGCATGATTGACCTGCCTATCGATTATGAAGCGCTCACGCAGGCGGGCTCCATGATGGGCTCGGGCGGAATGGTGGTCATGGATGAAGATACCTGCATGGTGGATGTGGCCCGCTACTTCATGGAGTTTTTGGAGGAAGAATCATGCGGCAAATGCTTCCCGTGCCGAGAGGGAACCCAGCGGCTGCGGGAAATCCTGGTCCGGGTCTCGCAAGGGAAAGGCGAGGAATCGGACCTTGGGCTCCTGGACGACGCAGGCTGGATGATCAAGGAGACCTCGTTGTGCGGCCTGGGCCAGACGGCACCGAATCCTGTGCTCTCCACCCTGCGCTATTTTCGGGATGAGTATGAGGCGCACATTCGCGAGAAGCGTTGTCCGGCGAAGGTGTGCCGCGAACTGATTGTCTACGAAATTGACCCGGCAATTTGCGACGGTTGCCATGCCTGCGTTCGGGTATGTACTACCGAGGCTGTGCTGGGAGAGAAAAACAAGTCACATACGATTGATTCCGCCAAGTGCATCAAGTGCGGAGCTTGTCTGGAAGTCTGTCAACCCAAAGCAGTGCTGGTTCACTAAAGGAGAATGCCGTGCCCACGCTGACCATCAACGGCATTGAGGTGGAAGTCGAACACGGAACCACGGTGCTGGAAGCGGCGCGCTTCCTCGGCATACCGATTCCTACGCTGTGCCACGATGACGGGCTGGTACCGTATGGCGCCTGCCGCCTTTGCCTGGTCGAAGTGAGCAGTGGGAAGAAACGGAACCTGCAGGCTTCCTGCTGCCTGCCAGCCGAAGACGGCATGGTGGTGTCCACGCATTCGGCGCGAGTCGAACGGGCGCGGCGACTGCTGGTCGAGATGTATGTCGCGACCTGCCCGCAATCCAAGCGCATTCAGGACATGGCGTCGGCAATGGGAATCCGGCAGTGCCGGTACCAGGCCAAGCACGAGACCTGCATCCAGTGCGGGCTATGTGTGCGCATGTGCGAGCAACAGATGATGGCCGGGGCAATCGGATTCGCGGGACGCGGCCTGCATCGCGAAGTGACTCGGCCGTTCGACATGACCAGCGAGTGGTGCCGGCAGTGCGGTGCGTGCCTCTATGTCTGCCCGGTCTGCGAATTGCGCTGCCAGGGCCCGCAGGCGGAGACCACGATGTGCAACGGCTGCGTAAACATTCCGACTGCCTGCTTCCAGAGTTACGACAATGCCATGTGTTTCCTCGATCCCTGCCACGCCTGCGAAATTGCCGGACCATTTCGCGCAGACGTGCAGGTGAAACCGCGGTTCAACGATTTTGCTCAACTGAAGAAATAGTGGAGAAACTGCCATGACTCTTTCACGCCTTAACGCCTCTGCCGCCACGCTGACCAAGAATCGCACCGAAGATTCCATCAGCCCGTTCAGCGGAATGTGTACCACCTGTGTCGATGGCTGTATCGGCATGTGTGAGATCGGCAAGAGTTCCTATCGCGGCTCGGAGATGATTTACCCGCAGCCGTTCGGCATCATCACCACGGCCTCACAGAAAGACTACCCGGTGGACCTATCGCATTTCACGATCCTGGGCCGGGCCGCGGGTGCGTGGGGGGTCGAAGAAGATTCCAACCGGGCGCTGTTCCCTGCTGTGGACCTGGAGACCACGATCGGCGCGGATAACGGCATTCGTTACAAGCTGCCGTTCACCGTGGCCGCGATGGGCTCAACCAATGTGGCGAAGAACAATTGGCCCGGCCTAGCTGTCGGTGCGGCAATCACCGGCACCGGTCTGGCGATTGGCGAGAATGTGGTCGGCATGGATATGGAATCCAAGTTTGACAAGGGCAAGGTGATCTCCAGTTCGGACCTCGAATGGCGCGTGCAGTGCTTCCGTGAATGGCAGACGGAAGGCTACGGCGAGATCTTCGTTCAGGCAAACGTGGAAGACACCATGCTGGGCGTGCAGGAATACGCCATCAAGAAGCTGGGCGTGAAGGCAGTCGAGTTGAAGTGGGGCCAGGGCGCGAAGGACATCGGCGGCGAAGTGAAAATCAAGGATCTGGCCAAGGCACAAGAACTGCAGGCGCGCGGGTACGTCGTGCTGCCCAATCCTTCCAATCACGTTGTGATCGAGGCTTTCAAGAAAGGCGCCTTCCACGAGTTCGAGCGGCACTCGCGGGTAGGCATGGTCACGAAAGATGGATTCCTCAAGCGGGTCGAAGAACTCCGCAAGGCCGGTGCCAAGTGGATCACTCTGAAGACCGGCGCCTATCGCCCAGTCGATTTAGCGCGCGCGGTAAAGTTCGCTTCGCTGGCCAAGCTCGACCTGCTGACGGTGGACGCAGCGGGCGGTGGCACCGGCATGAGCCCGTGGCGCATGATGAACGAATGGGGAATCCCGGGAATCGAGCTGCACTCGATGCTGCGGCAGTATCTCGATAAACTGGCGGCTAGGGGCGAGTACATTCCGCCCATTGCTCTGGCGGGCGGATTCACGTTTGAAGACCAGATCTTCAAAGGCTTCGCGCTCTGCGCCCCCTATGTGAAGCTGATTGCCTGGGCACGCAGTCCGCTGGCCGCAGCCATGGTCGCCAAGAATATCGGCAAGGCAGTCGAGGCGCAGACCTTGCCCATCTATGTTGAGCGCTTCGGAACAACCGTAGATGAGATTTTTGTGACCTCGACCGAGCTGCGCGAAAAGTACGGTGATCGCTTCAACAAACTTCCGGTAGGCGCGATCGGTTTCTACACCTACTACCAGCGTGTGGCCCAGGGCCTGCGACAGTTGATGGCCGGGGCACGGAAGTTTGCCACGAAATACATTGACCGAACGGATATCGCGGCGTTGACGCCTGAGGCAAATCGCATCAGCGGTATCGAACTGGTCACCGATGTTGACAAGGACGAGGCCGAAGCAATCCTGGCTCAGTAGTTCCGCGAATTACCCAGCCAGTCGCGGCGGGTGGGCTCAAACCAGGAGCCCCCCGCCGTTTTGTTTGCCCCGGCGGCTAAGGGCTGTTCCAGTTGGAGGCCTGGAATTGCAGGGCCTCTGGCCCTGCATCATTCAGCCCTTGTCCGGAACAGGCTTTAGCCGCTGAGGTTTTTTGTCCCAGAACGGGAGTGGCCGCTTGAATTGTTGACTGGTCACTGCTAAGTTATGGCGAATTGGAAGAAACAAGAATCACAAAATGGACTTGGAAACCTGAGTTTGAAACCTACTTAACGAGGTGTGCCATGAACGACAGCGTCTTCTTTGGTACCTTCGATCCACTTTGCGTAGATGCTCCAGATGTATGCAACCTGTGCATCGCGCAACCGCCCATGTACGAATATGAGAGTTGCATAGAAGGAGAAAACGGACGTCAAGTGCAGAAAGGTTTCTGCTGTGCCTCGTGTGCACGCGCACTTCTGAAAAACCTGGAGGGTAAAGAAGCTAAGGAATGGGCCGAAGAGGAGGCTGAACTGGAAGCCGAGCACGTGGACGTAACGGAATACCAGAAGCGCCGCCTGGCGACCTTTGGGAATATGAGAGGAACCTGAGAAGAGAGTTCCCGGACCCAGTTCTAAAAAGCGGCGGGCTACCTACAGCCCGCACGCGTTAAGCCATTTAAAAATGTAACCTTGGGGTCGATCGTCGAGACATTGGAAATGTAACCGCAGACCCACGGTCGTCGCGGCTGTGGGAAAGTGCGAATCGCGCGCTCTTTGCGCGATTTGCAAGCTCGGTGGAAAAGTCTGGTTTGGGACTTTTCCACCGAACGGCTTTTCCGCAGCCGTTTCGCCGGCTGCGTTGTGATTTCTCCTTGCTATGCGCAGCTTGGCTTTCCGGCATCACTTTCGGACTGAGCCGCCGATTCGCCCTCTGGTAAATGCCCTGGATTGGCAAGCGCTACCGGATGACCCCGGCGACACGGCCGCGCTATGGCCGGCCAGTGCTCTCCATCCTGGCCGCGATAGGTCCGTGCCCAGCTTTGCGGTAGCGCTCGTAAACGGCTCGGAAATATTCCCACTTCGCCTTGTGCCCCAAATCTAGCCTCCTCAAAATCGTCTTTGAGTAGGGCTACATCCTATGGGTCTCGACGGCCACTCCTCTGGTTACATTTAGCATGGCTCGATACGCCGCCTTTTATTTTTTCTGTTTGAGGGGCAGAATTGCGACTCGCGACGTCACTTTTTGCGCAGCTTCCATCCCACCAATTCGAATCAATCCCTCTGAGGTAACCAGCAGACCGCGATTATCCAGCGTGGGATTTGGGGTCTTGTCGTTCACGACCTCCCATTTGCTGGTGCGCAGGTTCCAGGCAAAGGTCACCGGGGAAGGTTCGACGGGGCGGCCGTCGGCTCCGAGTCCTTTATAGTCGTAGAGTTCTTCACCGCCGCCGGAAAAGTAGATTTTCTGGTCGTGTTCGGACGCGCCCGCCGCCATTCGATAGCGGGGGTTGCCGGGATGATTGGCGATTTTTGTCCACTGGATCTTGGTGGGATCGTGATGGTCAATTTTGCCCATCCAGCACTCATCCGAGAGCAGGTATTGCGGGGTATCGGCTGACACATTCTTGAGAGCGCCACCGGCATAAATAATCGTGTCGCCGACTATCGAGCCAGCGTGGCCGAAGACCGGCGGGCCAGCAACTGGCGTGGCCTGCTTCCAGACATTTTTCTCACTGTCGTATAGCTGGACGTTCTTGACCGCTTGAGTCTGCGACCAGCCGCTGATCGTATAGATGTAGCGGTCGCGGTAAATCCCGATTACGAAATTGTCCAGCGGGATAGGCATATCGGTGCCGCGGTACCAGATACCTCTGCTGGGTAGCAATACCTCCACGCTCTGCACGGAGGTTTCCTCTCCCTTGGAATCGACGGTGTATCCGCCGAGCAAATAGATAACGTCCTTCAAGGTGGCAGCGGAAGCTGCAAGGCGTCCGGCCGGACCAGGAACGGGGCGAATGTCGCTCCATTTGCCGGTCGCGGTATTGAACGCCAAGGCTCGGTTGGTAATCGCGTCCCAAGTCTTCTTCTCACCGATGCCCATGAAGGAATAAAGAAAGAGACGCTTATCAACCTTGGCGGCGGCTGCCACGTTGTTGGAGAGGGCCACTGGAAGCGGGTCCCACTTTTGCTCCGCCGCGGGCAGAGCCAGAGACAAAAGTATCAAGAAGATGAGCGCGGATATTTTCTTCATCAGTTCGTTGGAGGAGCGCCGATTGAGGATTCTGGAGATGGCACGGCTTCAATAACAGCAGTTGCAGCCGCTACGGTGAGCGCGCGGCGCTCATACCAGACCATTTCGGATGCGCGCTGCCAAAGGCGAGTGCCGATCCACCACAACAACACAAATTCACATACTACAAAAGATAATCCTGAGTGCTGGCCAGGTATGTGCGTCCATAGCCACATGCCAAGGGCCAACCCAAGCCAGGCCAGGAGGCTGATGCGGAAATAGAGCCAGAACAGCGAGCTGAAGTTGGAGGAGGTGAGTCGGAACGCCTGCGCCAGAGTGCGGCGCATAACCCGTTCGCCTTCGAGCACCGCGCGGACTTGCGCCATATCAAACCAAAGGCGGAGGGACATCATGACGACCGTGGTCAACAAAAGCGTGGCTAGCATCAGCCAGTAGCCAGTCTGTTCTGGACCTGCCTTGTTCAAAATCACGCTCCCTGACCAGGCCAGAAGCTTGTAGCTAAGAACGCATATTGGTATCAGCACGACAGCCATGAAGAGAACCAGGCGGACCCAGCGCAAGAAGAATGCGCCGCAAGCCTCGAAAAATTGGGTGGTGGTGAGCCTGTAGTCCGAGTGATACGTGGCCAGAATGCCGCTGGTAAGAAACAACGCAAACACGAAAAAGACGACGATGGCCAGGTTGGATTCTCCCATGACCGAACTGAAGGCCGCGTCGGGATTGGTAGTCAATTCTGAATAGGCTCCCAGATCAAAGCCGTTGACCAGACGCTGGGATTGCAGGCTGTGATCCGTGACCTGCGCCAGTCGAGCCGATAGAGGGCGAGTGGTCAAGAAAGCGAGAAGAAGATTCACCAAGAAAAGCCACCACACGATGCGCTGGCTCTTCCAGACGCGACGGGCACCTTCTTGCAGGATTCCGGACTGTTCTGACATGGTTGCCTCAGCTCTTAGTGTTTTGCTTGCTGCGGGCGAGACGCCCGCAGGACAGCCGGCAAGATGCCGGCGCTACGATTCCTATGCCAGCCACGCGGCTATCTGGGATAAGAATTGAATGAAAACCATCCAGTATCTCGTGATCTTTCTGCTCGCGCGGGCGTCGGGTTGCGCGGTGTAGCTGTTGTTAAAGGCGTCCTTATCCAAGCGAACCATGTGTTCCGGGTCGACCTCGGCGGAGAGCAGCTTGGCTTTCTTATCATAGGTGTAGCGCACCCAGCGGTCGCGGCCGTCCCAGTGCTCACGAACGCTGTCTCCGTTGTCGAACTTGATCAGTACGTCTACCGGGAAGATGAAATCGCCCTTGCGATGCACGGTCACCACGGTTCGATAAGTGGTCTCGGCTTTCTTCGCCCGCTTCTTTTCGTACCAGTCCAGGCGATCGGAAGAGGCAGTCGCGAAATCGTAGTCCATCACGGCAGTTCCGTAGACTGCCTGATCGAAGTACCAGCGCAGGTTTTGCCCGGAGACCTCTTCCACGGTTTTGAGAAAGTCTTCCTTGGTCGGATGGGTGAAGCGGTAGCGCATGAAGTAGGTGTGAATGGCGCGCCGCATGGTGTCTTCGCCTACGACCTTCTCGAGGGTCAGAAGAACGGTTGCCGTTTTTCCGTAGGTGATGCCCCCGTATGAACTGCCATCCATGTATTGGTAGGCATAACGCGCCATGGGATCTTTATCGGCGACACCGCGATAAGAGTTGCGCTGCGAGGCGTCGTCACCTTCAGTTATGCCCCAGAGATCCAGCTGTGAGCGGTCTGCGCCGAATATGTCGTTCAGGATTTTTACTTCGGTGTAGCTGTTAATGCCTTCATCGAGCCAGGCGTCTTCGAATTCGTTGGTCGCAACCATCCCATACCAGTATTGATGGCCGAATTCATGCTCGGCGATTTCTTCCAGTTCATGCCAACCCTTAGGTGTCCACCAAACCGTGCCACAGGTGATGAGCGTGGGATACTCCATGCCGCCGGCAGATAGGGCGTAGTGTGGCGGATCGACCACGGTGATCTGCTTGTAGGGATACGGGCCATACCCACGGTCGAAGTGATCCATCGTCTGATGAATAATTCGCAGGTAACGCTCGACCTGGTCGAGATGATCGGGTTGTATCAAGAGGCGGATGGTCACCGGACCCATGCTGCCGTTGAAGGTTTCGGTGAAGACTCTGTACTGCGGCTCGATGGTCCAGGCAAAATCGTGAATATCTTCTCCGTAGAAGGCGACCGTCTTGGTGCCATCCGCATTGTTGGCCGTAGATACTTCTACGCCGCTCGCTCCAACGATCTCGTTCTTCGGCACCGTCAGGCGGACGTTGTAAGTTCCGAAATCGGCAAAAAACTCTGTGGTCGCGTGGAACTGGTGACAATTCCAGGCGCCTTGCCACCAGACACCGATTTTGGGAAACCACTGCGCCCCCATGATGAAGTCGGCCTTGTAGCCGGTACGAGCCAGAACTTGTCCGAGTTGATCGTGAAACTTGATTTTGAACTGCACCGACTCGCCGGGTGGCACGGCTTTGGGGAGCTTGACCTGAAACACAGTGCGGTCCTCGGGATTGCCATCGTCAGGCGAGATGAATCGGATTTGCGGGGTGAGGTCGCCCATGCCGACAACTTCCAAGGACTTGATTTCGCTAGAGGCCCGGTACTTCTCTTTCCACTCGAAGGACGGGCGGCTTCGGTGCATCTCGGTCATGAAGGTAGACTTCGGCTGAAAAGCATTTTGATACAGGTGGAAAGGAAATGTGTCTTGGGGTTTGCCGGTGAGGTTGCGATAGGTGAGTGTTTCCATGCCGTCGATAGTGTGGCGCTGGACGTCGACGCGGGCATCGATGTCGTAAGCAACAACGCGTTCTGACAGCGGCCTGTCAGAGTTTGTGGCGTGCAGGGGAATAGAAGACTGGGCCGTTGCTGAGAGCACGAGGCACAGCACTGCTGAAACCGGCGATCTGCTAGGCATGAGGTGCATTCTCCGCGCGAAGTAAGGATGAAGCTTACACCGTCGGGCTGGGCTGGGGAAAGTTCGCCGGCGAGAGTGTGAGAGTGTCCGCACCACGGATGATGAACAGCAACAGGGCGAGAGCCGCCGACGGTTGGAGAGCGCATAAAAATCGGGATTTGAGGTCGTCCATAACCGCGTGAATCTATCCCATTAATTTTTGTCTGACGCCGTGAATGAAGTCGGTGTAGGCCGGAGTATAACCGGCGGCTCGCATGTCGGCAGCAATTTGGCCGCGGTGGTAGGCAGAATGCATCACCACGTGCATCAGGATGTCCTCGACTGAATTCGTCCAGCTTTCACCTTTACTGTTCTTGTAACTTACGGGACGAGAGAGGTGCTCGCCCATCGAATTGTCGAGATAATTCGACCACATTGTGTGCAAGTGCCCTGCATGTTCATCGCACTCCGCCACCTCTAGATCGGGCCAGACCACGAGCGGTGATCTACTTCCTTCGATTCGGGAGAACCATTCATACTCGGTTCCGAGGACGTGGGCAATAAGCTGGGGCGATCGAGCGGGCGGGCGCCCCGCGGCTTTGAGCGAGGCAATCACTTCCCGGTTGGCCCACTCGTCATAGCGAAAGAGGCGGCGCAGATGGTCGAGCATGGTCATGAGTTGGCTCTCCGGTAAGTAGCTGGCACACTGCAGTGCGCCGTCACCTCTTCGTTATACAATTTTTCTCGAACGGCGTAGCTACTCGGAATTGTGGAGGTATTCGGTGTCCATATTACGAAACAGGATTGTGGCGGCTGTGATACTTGTGGTAACGGTTCTCTGCCTAACAGGATGTCCCCCTCGCGCCTCAATTGCCGAAATCAACCGTGATCCTGGGCGTTACATGGGCAAGGAATTGACCATTGCTGGGCGCGTCTCTGATTCTTTCGGGGCACTCAGCACGGGTGTCTTTCAAGTTGACGACGGCACAGGAACGATGTGGGTGTACAGCCAGAACTACGGTGTACCAAGTAACGGGGCCAAAGTGTCGGTCACGGGCAAGCTTGAGCAGGGATTCAATTTCGGAGGACGCACATTCGTCGCGATTCTGCGCGAAACTCAGCCTCGACACTGAAATAAAAAGGCGCTAGGCTCTCGGCTCTGGGCGCTCGGAGAAACCAACTGCGATCTGAGAATAGCTTTCTTGTATTCCAGTTTCGCTGCGTCTCAGCGGGCTTGGGTAATCGCTCGCCGGTAGTCATCTGCCGTTGTGCGATAGCAAGGCAGCAGGCTGTTTCGATCGGCGGCGGACGGTACTGGCGGCGTAGCGGCAGATTGCGTCCCTGAGGGATCCTGGTCCGGCCAAGTCATCTGCATCAAGCTTTCGTCGCAGGTTTCATCTCGCCTGACACGAAGCTTGTAGACTTTCGCTTTCTTGTCCTGGACATACTCGGAAAGTCGCCTCTGATAGGGTAGAAATTCGTAAACCAGTTTGATGAGCTGGAACTCACCTTTGCGCAGCCTTCTCTCTGCCAGGTAAACCTCGTAGTTGGAAAAATAGGAAGAACCCGGCAAGGCTAAGGCCATGCCAATAAGGCGGAGCGGGACATCCTCACCAGGACGGGCTTCAGGCTTCTCCACCGTGGGTGGAGGCGAGGGCGGAGTATTAGGTGGAATGTCCATGGGCGGCAACGGAACGCCTGCCAGGGAATTGTTTGCGCTCAGGACGGGGGAAGAACCGGCAGCTGCTGCCCCCGCGAGGCCTGCGGACGCCGCGCGCCCGTCTCCAGCAGAATTGCCCAGTCCCTGAACCGATGGAGGCGGGGGAATTACTGAAGAGCCAGCACCGGACAACGCTCCAGCACGTCCGTTTCCGCCAGATCCCCCTACCGACTGAACCGAAGGAGGCGGTGGCACCACTTGTGACCCGGCGGAGCCCGTTCCCGCCAGCGAACTTGTCCGTCCAACTCCCACACCATTGCCGATCCCACGAGCCGACGGAGGTGGTGGCACAACCTGCGAACCTGGGCCGGACAGCGAGCCCACCTGTCTGCCGCCGGTCGAATTTCCCGTCCCTTGCAGCGATGGCGGCGGTGGCACAATTTGCGAGCCGGTGCCGGATAGGGGGCCTACACGTCGACCGCCAGGGGAATTGCCCACACCGTCAAACGACGGAGGCGGGGGTACGACCTGTGAACCGGTGCCGGAAACCGGGCCAAAACGCCGCGTGATAGTCGAGTTGCCGACGCCCTGAAATGATGGAGGGGGCGGCACAATCTCGGAACCTGTACCAGACAGCGAGCCCCTCCGTGCACTGGCGATGGTTCCCGAGTGCCCAAAGGACGGCGGTGGAGGCACAACCGATGCGCCCACGCCACTTACCGCCGACTGCACTCCCGAACCTCCACGACCCTCATGCATGGGCAATGCAGGAGGCGGACTGACGACCGCCGATTGAGCCCCGTTCACGTCTCCAAACTTGCGTATCGAACCCGGCACCGTCGGGGCCGGAGCCACCACCCCCACCCCGGGCGCGCTCATCGCACGTTGTCCAGAAAGAGCCTGCGCGTCCGGAGGAGGAGCAACGACGGACGCTTGAGGGAAACCTCCCTGGCGACCGGTGGTTTGATAAACCTCAGGAGGAGGAGCGACGATCGAAGTTGGGCTCCCCGGCACGCTGAAGCGAGAGCGGGCAGTAGCGGATAAGGGCATCGCCGGATCCGGCGAATTTGAGGCCGCCAGGTTGGGTGCCGACGCGCCAGACTTGATATTTGGGGGTGCAGCGACGCCGCGTGCCCGCTCATGTGCCACGGACCAAGCCTGACGAGCCGATCCGGACGGAGCTTTCTGACGGGCCTGCACCTGCGGCGGACTGCTCTTTCTCGCAGGAAAAGATTCCGACGGCGTGTAATAGACGACGTAGGATCCCTGGAAACTGTGGCGCTGCGGGAATGTTTGCAGCTTCGGCCCCTGGTTTAGGCTCCAGACGGCCACTACTGCTAGCACATGCCAGAGGATTGACTCGGCGAATGACCGCCATGGGAGTGCGGCATCGATAAACACGTCGTGCCAGAAAGGGGCTGGCTTCGACGTGGCAGGAACCCGCGGGACTGGCCGGAATAGCAAGGTGTCAACCAAGTTACGGAGGAAGACGCGATGAGCGGGCTCCACTTCCAGCAACAGTCTGAGGCGGGGTTCTCCCTCGACGTGAGCACCTGTTTTCGAGAGTAAAAGGGCTGTGCCGTTGTCCATGGATCTACGCCGGAAGGGGAGAGAAAAGTGACATCATTATAGCCCAGACCGGGACAGAACGTGCCGGTACCGTTCAATTTAATGCGGTCTTACTGGCCGTCAGAGACCCGCCTCCACATGATAGTCTCACATCGGGGTTTCCCGTTCAGAATCTTAGCCTTAGCCTTAAGTCGGTGGCAAGGTCCCGGTTGGCCCGCAATATTTATGGAGCCACGGTAGAGACGCGGCTTACCGCGTCTCAGACACAGCCTGCAAATACCGAAGAGCGCTTTGCCATCCCGGGAGGCGGGGCAAGCCCCGTCTCTACCTTAGTTTCAGCTTGTGGCCCGGTCTACGGTGCTCCCCCCACGGCACGTCAACCCGGTGTAGAATGACGCCCCGTGGGGTTTTCCGCAAAAGCGTACTCCTCGTCATGAGAAAGACGTTCGCTCTGCTGTTCTTCGTTGTTTCTGTTGCCCTCAGTTCCAGTCGTGCCGAAGTTTGCGAAGGGAAAAATCACGCGGGAGTCGCGACTCTATACCTGGCTGAATCCACTGGCGGCAACAGCTCCGCCAAGGAATGGGCATCGCGTTTCCGTGAGCTGATTCAAAAGTCGCGCTCCTACTGCCTGGTCGATCAAAAGGACAAAGCAGTTGTCATGGTGAGTATGTTGGGCACCGATGCGGACCTTAACGGCATCAGCACCGCCATTAGCCTCGCGGTGTACAGCACTAAAGAATCGATATTCCTTGACCACTGGCTGTACGTCTCGGGAAAAGAGTCGCTGGACTCGTCTGCTCAGAAAGCGGTTGCCGCCTTGGAAGGTGAAGTCAAAGAGCTCAAAAGACTGCGCCTGGTCAGGTGAGGCATACGTCCGCGAGTTGCATTTGCTGGGCGTATCTGATGTCCTGCGACGGACTAGTTTTCCTGGTTAATCATCCTTGCACCAGATTGTAGAGAGCGATTCCTCTGGTTCATTCTGCGGAAGCCTTTGCCCAAGTGCCGGGTTGGGATTCATCATCTATGGGCAATGCTGCTTATTTCAACCGGGCACTCGGCTTGCTCGTATCATAGAAGCGGAGGGGGAGAATTTATGATTCGCGACGACGTTTTGCGTGATTTCCCAGACCTTTTCGGCACCAAGAAGGTGAATGGCCGAGAGGTCAACGTCGAAAAGGCCATTGAAACGCTTACGCGAGAGCTGCGTCCCGAGATTGCTGCTGCCTTGACCGCGCGACAAGCGCTTCTCGCGTCTCCCTCACCGGTCACCAAGAAATATGCCTGGCCAAACTGGAATGAGCAATTTGAGGATCCGGTAAGCGGCAAGGACTGGACCTTCGGCCAGATCGTCGAGGGAATGATCGACAATTTTCTCGGTCGCGACAGCCAATGGCGCTGGCGGCTCAATGATGACGTGCCCATTCCAAAAGACGCACATCCGCTGACGAATCCCGGGCTGGAACTCACTGGCCCCTGGCATCCCCTGGACATGGCGTTCAACGCCTTGAATAGTCCAGCACCGATAAATATGCCCGACTTCGAAGACGCGTCGCCGCCGCATTTCCGGCCCGATGGCACGCCGCGCAATCAGCCCATAGGAATCTTTGCGGCTATGCGGAATGCCAAGGAAATTCTCGAGGGCCGCTGGACCGACCGTGCCTATGAGGTTGTGAAAAAGGGCAAGAAGCGTACCTACAAGATCACTACGCCGCGCGCGAAGTGGCCGACTCGCTTTGGTCGCCCTCCCGGAATCCACGTGCGATATGAGCACATCACGGTTGACGGCCAGCCGGTGCCGGGTCTGATCCCAGTTACGGTCCTCTGGGTGTTCAACAATTACGACTCTCTTCGCGATGCGGGTACCGGTGTGTACTTCTACATCCCGAAGATTCAGACGCCGCAGGAGGCGCTCATCCTGGAAGGGCTGCTGACGCGCCTGGAGGAAATGATTCGAGTCCCTCTCGGAACGATCAAGATCAAGGTGCTCTACGAAGAGGGGAACGCGGGGCGGTTCTTGCCGGCGATTGCGTGGGTTTTGCGGCGACGGCTGCTGGGGACCAATGTCGGGCGCTGGGATTATCTGGGCAGCATCATTGAAATGTGGAAGGACGATCCGAAAGGCATCTTCCCTGATCCGCAATCGATCGGCATGGCCTCCCCGAACATGATTGCGTATCAGCGATACAACGCGCTAATGATGGTAATGGCCGGCATGAAGAATGGCGAACTCAGCCAAGCGGCGCCCATTGGTGGGATGGCGGCGGTAATGATTTATCAGCCCAGCGACACCTACGGACGTTCGAGGTATAACGCCTTGGCGCTGCGCGCCATGGTGATTGACAAGCTGCGAGAGCGGCTGCTCGGTCTGATGTTTGTGCCCGAAAAGCCGGTTGCGGAAGGTCAACCACCCACCCTGGAGGACATCCTCGGTGGCCGGGTGAAAGGCCGACTCTACGACGCCTATCGGCAAAGCTGGGTCGCCAGCCCAGAGCCGGCTTACGTGGCTGCCGGGAACGCACCCTTGCGTGCGCCCGTGAACCAGCTACAAGCACTCCTCGATGCGCCAACCCAGACCGAGAACACAAGTGGCAAGCCAGTCGCAACCGTTGCCAGTGGCCTGACTGAGCCGGAGCGGCAGCTCCTCGAGTCCCGAGGATTGTTGAACGCGCATGGGAAGATTACACCCTGGGTCATCAGCAAGGATTCGGTGGGCACACCAGCGAAAATCTTCACTCCGGAGCTTTGGGATTCCATCTACGGCGTACCCCAAGGGGAGGTCACCATTGAGCACATCCAACACGCGTTCTACATGGCGGCGAACTACGGCTTCCAAATCCTGAATGGGAATTTCGCAGCAGCGATCGACGACTACGAACTCAAGCTGCGGTTCATGAATGACCTCGCAACGTACCGCATCGACGTTTCCTGGCTGTGGACTCTTGTGCATTACCAGGCTGTCATCACCAAGGACGGATATCTGCAAAGGGCGGCCCTGACCGATGACGGAGTGGTGCTGGCGAAAAATGCGGAACCCATTAAGGCCGCGACCCGCTTTACCCGGGAACTGTTCGACAAGGTCTGGGAATACCATAACGAGTGGACCGCGGAATTCTTCGCCGAGCTCGACCGTCGCGGCGAGCCCGGCCGCTTTGACCGCAGCAAGGCGCCGGTCATCATGGAGCTCTTGCAGCGGCAGCTGCTTTCAGCTCGCTACATTCAGCACAGCGCCCGCGCACTGTTTGTCGTGGGCGAGGCACACCCGCAGCAGCGCGGGCAGATTCTGGACGCGATCTTCGATCTTTCGCGCCAAGAAATTGTCCGCCGCGTGCAAGCCGGCACCCTGAGCAAGGCCGCCTTGGATGCTCATGATTACGTGAATGACATCTTTCCTGATGTCGAGGGAGCACAGTTTTCCACAGTAGGAGGGAAACGATCGGTTACGGCGTGAGGAAGTTCCAGCATAAATTCCTCAGCGGCTGAAACCGGCTCCTTTAAGAGGGATGAATTATACCCGGCCAAAGGCCCTGTTCTACCCTTTGCGGCTGCGGAGGGGTTGCGTTGCAATGATTAGAAGTTGTCCCTATCACTATGGAAATAGGCGGTGATCGGAAGCGAGCGCGTGAATGGATATGGGGAGAAGCTTCTGACGCCTCTCCCAGAACCGCCAGACCCGCACGGAAGCCGCGTCGGCTGCTGTACAACGAGGTATAATCTCGCCCAATTGACGGAATCGTGGCCATCAGTCGGGGCAATCCAGCCATTTCACGATGCGCCTAAAGGTAAATGTTCATTCGAGTTTTTCAACCTGTACGAAAAGTATTAGGAGTTCGGAGCGAACGCAGTACTGATATGGCGGCATGTTCTGCATACAATCTCCCAACCGCGGGCAGGCGGCGTGGGGCCGCGGTGGTGTGCAAGTGCCTTCTGCTGACGCGCGGGATGTGGGACGGGCAGAATTCAATCTTTAAGGTTTAAATCTGGCTTGATGTAGGGAAGCAAAATTGTGTGTAAGGAGACGCAGCTATGCGGACTGAGCGCCGTTGGGGACTTGGACTGTGCGTTGTGTTTCTGGTTCTTTCGATGGCTGTGGGCGCCGCTGCTCAATCAGATCGGGGAACGATTGCCGGTTCGGTCGTGGATAGCACGGGCGCCGCTATCAAGGACGCTACGGTTACCCTCAGAGGTGTCGACACCGGTGCGGTTTATCAAGCCAAATCGAGCGCAGAAGGTGTCTATCGCGTGTCGGATGTGCGGATCGGCCGTTATGACGTCACCGTTGAGGCTGGCGGCTTCAAGAATTCAGTCCAGACCGGAGTCCAGATCCAGATCAACACCACCACGGCGCTGAATATCACGATGCAGCCGGGCAGTGTGAACGAACAAGTGACCGTCCAGGCGGATGCTCCCACGCTCCAGACAGAAAGCTCCGATGTCGGCTCAGTGGTGGGTGATAAGCAGATTCACGACCTGCCTCTGGCCTTGAACTCCACTGGACAAAGCTTCGTGCGCTCTCCGGAAACGTTTATTTTCTTGGTGCCTGGTACCGTGGGCCAAGGGACAGTAGGCGATCACGGATCGGCGGGGGTATTTGAAACGAAATTGTCCGGCGGACAGAACTTCGGCTCGGAGATTTTGCTCGATGGCGCCAGCGTGCAACGCTCTGACTCAGGGACAGCATTTGACCAGACGGCGCCCTCCGTTGAGGCTCTAACCGAGTTCAAGGTCACGACGGCAACACCCACCGCGCAATATGGACACACCTCCGGCGGCGTAGAGAGCTTTACCACCAAGTCTGGCACCAACCGTTATCACGGAAGCGTCTTCGAATTGTTCCGGAACGAGGTGCTGGACGCTAATTCCTGGACGAATGATTTCTTTGGCAACAAGAAGCCGCGTGACCGGCAGAACGACTTCGGCGGCGCGCTCGGCGGCCCGGTGTGGATCCCGAAACTTTACAACGGCCGCGACAAGACGTTCTTCTTCTTTGCCTGGGAGCAATACCGTAACCGCAGGGGCTTGTCCAACAGCGTGCAGACCTTGCCCACAGCCGCGGAACGTAGTGGGGATTTCTCGGCTCTGCTGGGCCCGGGTCTTACGTTCACAGATGCCAACAACGTCGTGCATCCCGTCATCAACCCTTGCACGCAGCAGCAGGTGTTGCAAGGCCAGATCTTTGATCCCTCTACCACCCGGATCGTGAACGGCCGGACTTGCAGGTTGCCGTTCGCGAACAACATGATCCCCAATCTGAGCGGGGTAGCCCAGAAGGTCCTCAGCTATGTACCCGCCACCAATCGCCCGGGCACTTCTGCCAGCAACGGTGCACCTGGTGTTATACAAAATTTTCTCAATCCGGCAGTTTTAGATCATGTGGTGACCACCCAGACCAGTTTCCGGATTGATGAGAACCTAACCGAGAAGAACAAGATTTTCTTTACTTACCACAGCCGCGAACAGAATTTTCTCAATGGCAATGACTTTCCCTTGCCGGCGCCCATCACACCCGACAACTACTACAACTACTACTTCACCCACTATCTCCGACTGGGGTGGGACTACTTGCCTACCCCCGTGGTCCTGAATCACCTGACGGTGGGCTTCAACCGGATCTACACTGCGGGGAAGTCCCCGGCTGTGAACGGATCGGATTGGCCACGGGTTCTGGGCATTACGGGCGCAGACGGGCCGACGTTCCCGACGTTCGAATTCAACGGCGGCCAATATACGATCGGTTATAGCAAGCTGGGAGGCAGCGCCTTAAGCCTGCAGATCCCGAACGCATTGGTTGTGGCCGACAGTGTTGCCTGGACCAAGGGGCGGCACGCCTTTCAGTTTGGTTTCGACTGGCGGTCTTATCAATATTCCGTTGAAAGCCCCGGGGCGACCTCGCCACATTACTACTTCGAGAGCCGTGAAACCTCATTCACCCCGGCCAGTGAAGACCCCAATGCCAGCAACACCGGAGATCCTTTGGCGGGTTTCCTGCTCGGCCTGCCGGACCGGGAAACTCTATCGGTCTCCTCCCATTACTCCCGCTGGGCGCAGAACTACTATGCTGCCTATGTGCAGGACGACTTCAAGGCGCGGAGAAATCTCACGTTAAATCTCGGTCTCAGGTGGGACATTGAAACACCGCGGCATGAGGCGATCGGGGCCCAATCCGTGTTATCGCTTAGCGCAGCCAATTCCGCCAGTCCCGGGTCTCCTGGCGCATTAATTTATGGGAAGGGGGCAACCGGTGCCGGCACCTACCTCAAGAACATTGGCCCGCGGCTCGGTTTCTCCTGGTCGCCTTCCCCGAACGCAAAAACCGTTATTCGGGGTGGCTACAGCATCTACTACGCGCCCCTCACATACTCAGATTTTGGAAGTAACCTCAGCAGCGGCACGACCGCCGATCCGAACTTCCAGAATCCCGATAAGTTTACGCCCGTTTCGTCCTTGGAGGCAGGTTTCCCCGCCTACACGCCACCGAGCAACACCCAGGATCCAACGCTGAACACGTTCACAAACAACACGATCAGCTACGTTGCTTTCGACTACCGCCGCCCCGGCATGATCCAGAACTGGCAGTTGGAGGTCCAGCACGAACTCGCACCCGACCTGATCTTCGCCATCGGGTACGTAGGGCAGCATGGAACGCGTCTGCGTTCGAACCTGGCCCAGGTCAATACACCCAATCCCAGGTACAACCCGCTGGGGGACGCGTTGAATTTCCTTGTGGATGGGAGCGATGGGAAAAACGGTCCGGCCCTTCTCTCCCAGCTTGGAGTCACGGTGCCGTCTTGGTTCGTCCCGGGTTGGGGTTCGAACGCGACCATCGGGCAGTTGCTGCGGCCCTTTCCGCAGTACGGAGCCATCACCACAAACTGCTGCCTGGAAAATCTCGGCCAATCCACCTATCACGCGCTCCAAACCAAGCTGGAACGGCGCTTCCGCAATGGTCTGAACCTGCTGGCGTCCTACACCTACTCGAAGACTATTACGGACGCCGATTCTTCCTTCTCTACCCTGACCGGCTTCAACTCCAACGTCTTTGGCGCCCAGAACCCCTACAACCTGCGCGCTGAGAAGGCCGTGAGCTATCAGGACATACCGCACGCCTTTGTGCTCAGCTATCTGTATGAACTTCCGTTCGGCCCAGGCAAGAAATATCTCCGCCACGGAGTCGCCGCCAAGATTGCGGGAGGGTGGCAGGTTAGCGGTATCCATCGCTACCAGGCCGGATCGCCAACCGTCATCAACGAATACGCTACCGCCAATCCCTACAGCGGCGGGAATTATCGGCTTAGTTTGGTTCCCGGGCAATCCGTTTTCGGCTCACACCCCGTCCAGTGGACGCCGGCCTTGGACAAAGGTTGGAATAGTGGATGCACCCCATCGAACGGATTGTTCGCCGCTAACGATCCCGCTGCGCCGCATCCCGCTAACTGCGCGGCATTTGTGGACCCGAGTGCCGCCTCCCTGGCGACCGGTGGAGGTTACGTTTTCGGAGATCTTCCCACCGTGGTCTCCTGGTGGCGAAGTCCAGGATTCAAGAACGAGGATTTTGCCATCATCAAACGAACTAGCATCCGGGAGGGGCAGAATATTATTTTTAAGCTCGACATCCCGAACGCTTTTAACCGGCACACCTTTGGCGGAGTTGACGGCTGGCCCGGAGATCAGTATTTCGGTGTGCCGGGAGGCAGCGGTCACAGCGTGATCAATGGGCCCAGGCAGATGCAGATTGCCCTTCGCTACGAGTTCTGAGCAGCCAGCTCACCCGCTCGAACTCGTTATCGAGCCAAAGTCCGGAATCGTTCCGGATCTTTGCTCTCGGGATCTCCTCGCCTGTCCCGTCGGTATGGACTTTTATGGTGTCTGCTCATCGGTTTAATCGACTGGCCTCACATCCACTCGATAAGCGCAGCAAAAACAGCCTTCCTGCCCGATGCCCGGCCTGGCATTGTGGAGCCATGCTGATCGCCTTGATCCTGGTGGATCCTTTCCACGCGTGGGCACAACTGAGGGAACCAGCCGCTACATTCGCGCGCGCCACGCAAGCCATGCGGGAAGGCAACCTTGACGAGGCAGGTGCCGGTTTCGCCGCCGCCGTGAAGCAGTCGCCCGCCTTTGCGGAGGCGCACTTCAACTTGGGCCTGGTTCGTCAGGAGCAGGGCCGGTACGAGGACGCCATCGCGAGCTTTCACAAGGCTCTTACGCTAAAGCCGCATCTCCACGGAGCGAACCTTTTCCTAGGCATCAGCGAGTTTCGGGTGAATCGCTTGGAAGCGGCCTCGAACGCCATAAAAAAGGAGACCCTCCGCTACCCCAGGGACGCCAATGCCTGGATGTGGCTGGGTGTTGTGAACCTCGCGCAGGATCATCCTGAACAGGCGGTGGAGGCTCTCGATAAGGCAGACAGACTCAAGCCCGGCGATCCCGATATTTTGTACCATCGCGGGCGTGCCCACCTGCTTGTTTCCAAAGACAGCTATGCGGAAATGTTCAAGATCGATCCCGAGTCGTGGCGTGTGCACCGCGTGCTGGCGCAGGCGAACGCGGAGGCCGAACGGCACGTGGAGGCAATCACGGAATACGAAGCCGCGATCAAGCTCGCGCCCACGCAACCCGGCTTGCATGAGGAGCTGGGGTCGGAATATCGCAACGCGAATAAGATTCATGAGGCAGAGCAAGCGTTTGAGCGTGAGCTCAAGATTGATCCCAATAACGTCCTGGCGCGATACAAACTGGGAGCCCTTGCCGTCGAGCAGGGCGACGGAGCCAAAGGGAAAGAGCTCATCGAAGAGGCTTTGCGGGTAAAGCCGGGGCTCGTGCACTGCGACTACAACCTGGGGCGAGCCGAGCTGTTGCTGGGCAACGATGCCGCTGCCGCTGAAGCTTTTGCGCGGGCTGTCAAAAGCGACTCCGATCTGGAGGTGGTCGAGCAGGCCTGGTACGAGTTAGGAACCGCGTATCGGCGCCTGCACCGGGTCGATGACGCTCGGAAGGCCATGCAGACGTTCCAGAAACTCAAGGACCAGGAAGCTGAGCGGTCCCAGATGCGGCTCAAGAAATACGAGGCCGAGCAAAACAGCGATGCCCAGTCGCCCGCGCCGGTGGAAGAACCCAAATAAACCCGGTCGACACGTCTTACTAGGCGTCAGTGATCGGCGCTCGACGTTTTCGGCCGAGCCGCCCGGCTCTCTAATTCGGCGGTGCGATCAAATTCTGCTCGCGCCCGATCGAGAGTGTGCATTTCCTTGTACAACCTGCCCAATTGATAATGCGCGGCCGGATTGTCGGGCTCGAGCGCTGTCGCCTTTTCCAGTTCACGGCGACTGTCTTCCAGCTGGCCCACTTGGCGATAGGCAACTCCCAGTTTCATGTGACAGAACGCGTTGTCAGGGGCAAGTTTGATCGCTTTTTCGAGCAGAGCCAGCGCTTCCTTGCCTTGACCCTGTTCCAGCAGGAAGTTCCCGAGATTCAGGTACGGTTGCTCGCTGGGATTCACGCTCTTCTCCTGCCAGGCGATAGCTTTCTGGTAGGCCTCGATTGCGGCTGATGGCTGACCGCTTGTCTCAAAAATCAAGCCAAGGTTGTTTTCAGCCTTGGCATCCCGCGGATTCAGATCGAGAACGGCGAGAAACGCCTTTCGCGCCTCGACCAGCTGCCCCTTGGTGTAATAGCTGCGCCCCAAATAGTACCAGGCATCCCTGTTCTTCGGATCGAACTGGACCGCTCGTTCAAGCCACCGGATGGCGTCGTTGTAATCATCCAGGAGAACATAGTTCAATCCGACAACTTTGAGGTCATCACCAGTCGGGGGAGCGATCGCAGCAGCGCGCGTGTAGACTTCGAGCGATTCGGCTGGCCGGTTCTGACGGTGCAGCACAAATCCCAGCAGGTACAGGGCGTCTGAGCAATCTCGGTGGGCTTCGATGTAGCTCCGCAAAGCCTCTTCGGCGCGCGCGAAATTCTGGAGATGAATGAGGGCCCTGGCTTCATACAACAGGGCCTCCGTTGCGCCCGGGGACTGAGCCTCCAGGCGCTCAAAAAGACTGACCGCGGCGGAGTAGTGTCCACGCCGAAACGCGGCGATAGCTTGCTCGAAGCTGTCGCGGGGCGAGGTCTCCTGCCCCGCTATTCCCTGCCAGGCAGCCCACAACAGGAAAATGGCCTGGAGGCTTATCGAAGTTCCTTTCATCGTCGTTCCACGGCGGGCGAAGGAATCGCAGGCTCATCAATCTGCAGAATCTGGTCGGCATAGACGTCCTTCAGGGTCTGGCGCAGGCCGCTGGGCCAGCGAATCTCGATCTTTTGAACCGTTGTTTCTTTCCCCAAGCCAAAGTGAACGCGCTTGTCACTGGCAGAAAGATAGCTGCCGGCCGTCGAAACGGTCGCATATTGCGGGCCCAGCGCTGTGGTGATGGCCACTTCCGCGCCGAACGCATCGCGGTTGCTGCGGCGACCAACCAGTTTCAGTAAAAGCCAGTGATTCGAGTTACTGGTTTCGTTGTGCAGAACGTGAGCCGGACCGTCGTTGGTGGTGACCACCGCATCAAGGCGTCCGTCATTGTCCAAGTCCCCGATAGCCATGCCGCGAGCGGTCCAGGGCTGACTAAAGACGCTTCCGGATTCTCGAGAGACATCCACAAAACCGCGGCCCGTATTGCGCGCCAGTAGCATAGGCTCCCGGTAGCGCAAATTAGGAAAGGTGAGTTCGATCGTGTCGAGATCATGTCCCTGCGCAGCCAGCAAGTCCTTCCAACCGTCGTTGTCGTAATCCAAGAAACGAACACCCCAGCCGGAGTGTGAGACCGTCATTTGACCAAGACCGGTGGTGGAGGTTGCATAGTTGAAGGAGCCATCCCCAACGTTTTGATAGAGAGAGTAACGTTGGTTGGCGAGGTCGGTCACCACAATGTCCGGCCAGCCATCATTATTGTAGTCGGCGAAGTCGACCCCCATGCCGGCGTAAGTGCGGCCATCCACGTCCACCGCCACCTGCGAAACAAGCCCAAGCTCTTCGAACGTCCCGTCACCTCGGTTGTGGTAAAGAAATTCAGGCATTGAGTCATTGGCAACAAAGAAATCGATGCGACCGTCGCGATCGTAGTCGGCGATCCCCAGGCCGAGACCCTTGCCCGGTTTAGCCAGGCCCAGTTTCTGGCTCACTTCGGTAAACGTTCCATCTTTATTATTGTGATAGACGAGGGGGGTGATGGGCTTGAAGAAATCGGGATGGCAGTAGGCGCGATAGCCTTCCTTGTGTTCACCGCACCACACATCCGCAAAGTCCCAATCGAGATAGCGCAGCACGACCAGGTCGAGGAACCCGTCGCCATCCAGATCGATCCAGGCCGCGCTGGTTGACCATCCGCTTCCGGCCGTTCTCGCTGTTTGAGTCACGTCCGTAAACGTGCCATTCCCGTTGTTGTGGTAGAGCTTGTTTTCGCCATAGGCAGTGACGTAAAGATCTTCGAATCCATCATTGTCATAATCGCCTACGGCAACGCCCATGCCGTAGCCGGCGCCCTGCAGGCCCGCTCTCTCAGTCACGTCTTCGAATCTCCCGTCGGCCCTTTGATGGTAGAGCCGGTTCCAATCCTCCGGCGCTTTTTTCGCCGGTATCGATTGTTTCGGAGTGGGATCGGCGAGTGGGGCCCCGTTCACCAAGAAGATGTCCAGGCGCCCGTCATTGTCGTAGTCAAAGAGTGCAACGCCCGCGCCCATGGTTTCAAGCAGGTACTTCTTGGTAGTGTGCGAGGCCCGGTAATGGAAAGAGATGCCGAGCTTCTCCGTTACGTCAACGAACCAGCCGGTAGAGTCACTGACGCGCGCCTCTGACGATAGAGACTCCTGTCCGCGCGCCCCTGTTACAAGGATCGCCCAGGCCAGGCAAGCCAGGAGAAGAAGAGTGCAGCCCGCGATGGTCGGCCCGCGCGGATGTCGTTCTCTAAAACGGATTGTTCGGCCTGGGGTCACGGCTCGACGATACCCCTGCCCTCGACGATGGTGAAGATACGATCTACTCCGGGAATTCGAACCTCTTCCTTCGATCCACTGGGCCACTGAATCTCGACCTTATCAACCTTCGTAGCTGCGCCCAAGCCGAAGTGCAGGCGTGGGTCGGACGTGGACGCATAGCTGCCTCCACTGAACACGTCGCCACGCTGTCGACTTCCCTCGGCCGTCACAAACACTTTCGCTCCGATCGCGTCGCGCGGACTTTTCGGACCGCCCACCAGTTGCAACTCCAACCAGTGGTTTGAGTTCGTCACGATGTTGCGCAGGAGAACGGGTGTCGAGTCGAGGACATTCATCACGACATCGATGTGCCCGTCGTTGAAGAGGTCGCCAAAGGCTGCGCCGCGCGCTGGAACCACCACGGCTAGCCCGCTGCCGGCAGCGGGAGGAACTTCTTCGAATTTCGTGCCGTTCAGATTGCGGAACAGCAGGGGGCGCTGAGCCCACGTCGTGCCCCAGTCCTGCTTGTCGACACCGGGATAGACATGCCCATTGACGACGAAGATATCGAGGAATCCGTCGTTGTCATAGTCCAGAAAACCGGTGCCCCAGCCCAGAAACGGGATCGTCGCGTTGGCAATCCCCGCGGCAAAGCTCACGTCGGTGAAGCTGGTTTCGCCGTCATTGCGGTAAAGGGTGTTGTAGTCATCGGAAAAATTTGTGATGTACAGATCGACTAATCCGTCACGATTGAAGTCGCCCACCGCAATGCCCATAGCTGCCTGCTCACGCCCTTCGTCGTTGAGGGCGAAGCCCGAGAGGTAGCTCGCGTCTTCAAATGTGCCGTCATGCTTGTTCCGATAGAGATATTTGGGAACAGAATCGTTGGCGACCAGCAAGTCGACCCACCCGTCATCATCCACGTCGACAAAAACAGAAGCAAAACCGTAGTATCCCCGCGGATCGGAGACGCCCGCGTGCACGCTGACGTCGGTAAAAGTTCCGTCTCCGTTATTGTGAAACAGGTGATCGCTCTCGCCAGGCAACCCTCGCGGACCGCACATAACGTTGATGCCGCGAAACTGACAGAACCCTGGAGGAAGACTGCCCTTCCCCGCGATCGGGGGATTCTCGGGATCAAACTTGACGTACCCGGGGACAAAAAGATCGAGGTAGCCATCATGATCGTAATCACCCCAGGTCGCACCCGTTGACCAGCCACCCACCATCACGTGGGCTTTCTCGGCGACATCCGTGAAGGTACCGTCGTGGTTGTTGTGGTAGAGCCGGTTCCGGCCAAAGTTAGTGACGTACAAGTCCGTCCATCCGTCGTTGTCGTAGTCCCCCACCGCGACCCCGAAGCCCCAGCGCTGATTGGCGACACCGGCCTTGTCCGTGACATCGATGAAGGTGCCATCGTGATTGTTGTGCAGCAGCATCGCCCGCGGAGCCGCCTCGCTGCCTTTCAAGGCAGGAAACGTCGACCCGTTGACAAGATAGATATCGAGCCACCCATCCCTGTCATAGTCGAGGAGCGCAACCCCGGAGCCGGGTGTTTCCAGGATCGTGCTCTTTTCCGCAGTCCCAGACTTATGGTGAAACTTGTCGATCCCGGCCGCATGACTTATGTCCCTAAAAACAGCGGGAGCGCCCTGCACGAATCCGCCCGCTGTAATCGGACGGGACTGGGCATCCTTGACGGCAGCGTGCGCAGCCCCGGTGCTCATGCCGGTTTGTTGTCCCTTGGGCAGCTTCTCGAGGTTCTCCTGCGCAAAAACGACATTTAGAAGCAAAACCGAGCACAAGACTGGGCTGAGCGCGCCCCCAAGGGCGGGTGAGTGAGAGATGGCCTGGCAGCAAACGAACAGCAGCTCCGATGGTTTGAGCAAAAAAAGAAATCTTCTCATACTCGATGTGGGCCTTCAATCTTGTGACTACCGCCAATCGCGTCCGGAACCGGGACCGGGTTATGAAGCGGGCGAAGCAGGTCAAGCTGCTTCTGGCACAACGATGTATTGCGCTCATAGACCCGCAGCACGATCCATTTGTCTCGGGAATCCAGTTGGATGTTGAATTTTTGGTTGCGGACGCCTTCGCTCAGCGGCTCGACCGGGAAGACGCTCGAGGGGCCCACAGCGCTAGGAATAAGCCGGCTCAAGTCTGGCGCTGGCAGAGACCTCGGCGGCTCCGAACGAATCGAGCGGGCTTGGCGAGGGGCACCAGGAATCATGGCCCCCAATTATCGCTTATCGATGAGCTTGCTTCTCCAAGAGCGTGAAGGGGACGCTTTCGATCGTCTTTCCCTTTACGGGGAGACGCTGTCATGTCAACCCAAGTCCGGTTCTCCTGGGTTCTGGGCTCTGGTTGTGTGCCCTTGCCGTTGCCCAAAGCAAGTCCGCCAAAGTAGGAAGGTAGGCGGAGAATGTAAGCCCATTGACCAGCGCTACGGGGAGCAGCCTGAAGCGCATTGGGCCAAGGACAAGGTAGGCGCAAGTACCTGTTCACCAACCAGATCGACCAGCTCAATCGGGAGATTTACCTCAGTCAATCCTGGCGCAAAGACGCGGCCTGGCATCCTAGGTTGGCTAAGCAATGAGCGACGAGCAGATTCAGGTGAAGCTCAAGGCCGCACATTCTGCACGGGTTAAGTGTCCCGACCCCAATTGGCCGTCGAGGCCAAAGTTCGGCCGTCAAAAAGTGGTTCTCAGCATTTCCCAACCGGGGTAGAATGCTGGAAGAGGCCGCTATATGCGGTTGGGCGTCGCTTTCATTGTCCCTGTCTTTCTGGCCGTCTCGGCGTGGTCCCAGCTGACGTTTACGATCCCTGTCCAAGATAAATCGGAACCGGGTACCCCTCTGGAAATCTCGGGAACCATTTCGTTTTCAGAAAATGTCCTGATGAAATCGATTACGACTTCTACCAACTACGAGGTGAAGGCGCAAAATCACTCTGAAAAACAAATCGTGCTGATCGTCGCGACCTTTGATGAGAGTGGCCCGCATGGCGGAAGCCGACATCACATCCTGCAGTTCGACGATGTCTTCCGCCTGGGCATCAGTCCCGGACAATCCTTTGTGCTTTCCCGCAGCGATCGCGCAACCCCTTCCTTCTGCTGCATCAATCTGGCCAGCGAAGCGGAACAACCGCGAGCGGAGGTCCGGGTGCTGTTTGTGCAGTTCAGCGATGGCTCGACGTTCGGCGACAAGACTGCCGCCAAAAATATCCTGGAGATCCAGGCGGCGGTGCTGGAGCGATTGCGTACGCTCGACGATACCCGCGATGATCAGGAGTTTCTGCAGATTCTGCGGCGAAAGATAGAGCCTGACGAGGCGGATACTTTCTTCGAAGCCATGCGCCGTACGCAGAAGGAAAAAGGGACGTCGGTGGCGCGCGGCCGAGTGCGCAGCGCCTTGATCAATTCTGAAAAGCATCTGGCGCAGTTGACCGTCGAGCAGGCTGGGGGAAAGTAGCCGCACCCGCCGCCTCATACACATCCGATTTCCGCTGCCGGCGGCTGCTCCTCAGGATTTGCACTCACGAACAGGGGTGACCTAGATCACTGCAGTTTTGTCTGGCTCGCACAAAAATGTGTGACGGCGCTGCAAGGAGACGAGATCCGCAAACCTTCCCGTCGAGGAATTCCATGCCGGCCAATCAGCCGAACATCGGCCCGGAGCAAAGAAGTTCGCATGTGGAACCGCGACCCGGGATTGGCGAGTGGCTCGCTCCAGTCCTAGCCTTCCTTACCATTGCCGCCCTGGTGCTTGCCTCTATTTGGATCGTGCTCGGCTCACGAATCTGAATCCCTCAAACAACGGTGTGGACCCGGGTCTCTGACCCGTGTGCCGGGTTACAAACCCGCCTCCACACGTTCCAAACCGAGAGCACAAATTCTGCCATGACAAACAAATCTCACAGCTAGCTCTCCACAAAAGCGAGTAGCCTGAGTTTTAAGAGGAAAACAATTCCTGGAGGTGCTCCGATGACAGCCTGCCCGGATTGCGATTCAGTCAAAATGTTCTAAGCGGCCCTTTTCAACGGAGGTAATGTACCGGGAGGTCCTGTCGCGCTGCGAAAAGAGTGCAAGGCGTAAACAGCGTCCTCGAGAGCTTCCTGCTCTTCGCCATTGTCACCCGACGCCTGAAACAGTTCACGCGCTCGCACGACGATCGCCTTCTCGGCTTGGTCGATCAGGAGCGGGAGTCTTTCAGGATCTTTCTCGAGAAGTGCGGCCCGGTAGAATTGCTTCCAAGGTTGAGCGGTGCCGACAGGGTGGGCAGATGCGCCGTTCATACTTCGCCTCCCTAACTAACGCTCTGCTTATAACGATTTCCTATCTTGCTGGAGTGGGTCGATATCGTAAATACTGTTGGTGCTGTATGAGCACTGTAGATGTTTGGATCCGATTGGGCCTGAGTTCCAATCAATTCAAAAGCGGCTGACTAGTGCGAACCGTCTTGACGCTGCCTTGCGCCTTTTTTGCTCTCGATCCAACTATTCACCTGCTCTTCCAGAATGGTGAGCGGGAGAGGACCATTAAGAAGAAGAGCATCGTGGAACTCGCGAAGGTCGAATGAGGCTCCCAGTTCCTTGATCGCCCGCTGGCGCAGTTCTTTGATTTTCAGCTCGCCAATTTTATAGGCCAAGGCCTGGCCCGGCCACGAGACGTAGCGATCAACTTCACTGGTCGCATTGTATTGAGTGGTTGCTACGTTGGCGAGAAAGTAGTCGATAGCTTCTTGGCGCGTCCAATGCTTTTGATGCATGCCGGTATCAACGACCAGTCGAACCGCACGCCACATCTCGTTGCTTAGTTTGCCGAAGCGCACATAGGGATCGTCGTACAGCCCCAATTCATCGCCCAACGACTCCGAATAAAGTGCCCAGCCCTCCTGATATGCGCTGTAACCACCGTAGCGCCGGAATTTGGGAATATCCCTAAGTTCGATGGCAATGCCGCCCTGAAAGGTGTGGCCGGGTACGGCTTCGTGCAAAATGAGTGAAGTGATTTCATACTTGGGCCGAGTCTCCGGTTTATAAGTGTTGATGTAGAAGTATCCGGGCCGCGAACCATCAGGGGCGGCAGGCGCAGCGTAAGCTGATGGCATGCCAGGAGCGATCTCCCGCGGCACAGGTTGCACGCCATAGGGCAACCGGGGAAAAGAGCGGAACAGTTTTATGAGGCGAGGGTCAACGTCCTTGGCCAGCGCCCGGGTGTATTCCAGCAGATCGTCCTCATTGCTTGCGTAGAATTTGGGATCGGTGCGGAGAAATTGAAAAAACTCCTGCATCGTCCCCTTGAAACCCGCCTTGTCTTTTTCCTGCTCCATCTCCGCACGAATGCGCTTCACCTCCTGCAACCCGATCTCGTGGACCTGTTCTGGAGTGAATGTGGTCGTGGTCATCGAACGCACAAGATAGCTGTAGGTCTCTCCGCCTTTGGGTACCTGCCACGCTCCCACCTGCTCAAAAGAAGCGGGCACGTATTCTTTTTGCAGAAAATCGCGGAAGCGCTGAAAGGCCGGAAGTACATCCGTCTTAATCGACTCCTGCGCCCGAGTCGTGAGCCGTTGCTGATCAGCGTCCGCAAAGGACGCCGGCATCTTCTTGAATGGCTTGTAGAACCCGTGCTTCGTGGGATCCTGCCAATCCATGCCGTTGAGTTGAGTAAGAATCTTTTCGCCGATCACCTTGGGCAGCAGCACGTGCTGGCGAATTCCCTCCCGCATTAAATCGATGTTCTGATCCATGTAACGAGGAAAGTTGCGCATGCGCGCGACCCAGTCCTCGTAATCCCTCACAGTCTCAAAACGCAGGGAATTGACCAGACCCTCCACCGTTTGAATGCCACTGAAAGTATTGGTGCGAATCAGGTACCACCTGTACGGCTCACCCTCGGCGTATTCGGCGACGTTGTAGTCGAACACGTCATAGCTGATCTGGTCCTGGGGGGAAAGCTGGGCGCGAGCAATCGTGTGCAATTGGCTGAGCACCTCGTGCGCGTGCTGATACTCGTCATGAATCGTGGCCGGGCTAACATCTGGCCACTTGTCATTCCATCTCCGGTCGCCCAGTAACGAGGCGCGTACCGGGTTGTGCGCCATTTGGTATTCCCACTCGCGATCGAACAACTGATGCAACGATTGGGCAGCGTCGTTTGCGGGCTGAGCCAAAGTCGAAGCCACGAGTACGAGAACAAGGAGTAAGCGACGCATCAGGAAATCTCCCAGAAAAGCCTTGGAAAATTAACAAACGCTCCCGATGGGCGCAAGTAAGGAAGAATGGGAATGGGCGGTGACCGGTGACCCTGGTCACTTCCTCGGTCGAGATACGGGTCTAGTCTGCCATGCCTGCCCGCCTCACCGCCTCACCCGCGCCATCATCAAAACCCTGGATCGGCTCGCACGACGCGCGCTCCCGCTTGAGGACACTCCCGAACACCAGCAGACCGGCCGACGCGGCGAAGAGGATGTCTACTTCCATCTTCGCAAGAACGGATACGTCATCGTTGCCCGGAACTTCCGCTCGCCGCGACGAAAAGGTGGAATTGAGGTCAAGACCCGTACCTCGCGTGACATCAAAGCCTCGGAGGCTGCGGTCCACAAAGCGAGACGGCAAGAATTAGTGGCAGTTACCCGTGAGTATCTGCGGCGAATGCACCTTCGTGCCAGTGGCGTTGCGATGTGGTCAGTGTATATTATGACCAAAATACCTCCCGGCCTGAGATTGAGCTGTTCAAAAATGCCTTCTCCATATCGTACAATTAAAAATTGGGCATCTCTGACTGAAAGGATTTAGTGCTTGCCTGAGCTGAGAAAAGATCCGATTGTTGGCCGATGGGTGATCATTTCGACCGATCGCGCCAAGCGTCCGACCGATTTTGTTCGCGAAGCAGTGAAGAATAAGGGAGGCTTCTGCCCGTTTTGCTACGGAAATGAGAGTAAGACGCCGCCGGAGATCCAGGCTTATCGGCCGAACCCCAACGGGGGGCCGGCTGCGCAGCGCGATACGCCGGGTTGGACGGTGCGCGTGGTCCCCAATAAATTCCCTGCCCTGGGCATCGAAGGCAATCTAAATCGCCAGGCCGAAGGCATGTTCGACAAGATGAACGGCATAGGCGCGCATGAAGTCATCATTGAGACGCCTGACCACAATGCCACCCTGGCCACCTTGCCCGCCAAACGCATTGAAGACGTGCTGTGGACCTTTCGGGATCGAATCCTGGACTTAAAGAAAGACCGGCGGTTCAAGTACATCCTGATTTTTAAGAACCATGGCGAGCCTGCGGGAGCCTCGCTGGAGCATGCCCATTCGCAACTCATAGCGTTGCCCATTTTGCCCATCTACGTCGTGGAGGAGTTGGAAGGTGCCAAGCAGTACTACCTATATAAGGAGCGCTGCGTCTTCTGCGACATTATTCGGCAGGAAACTGATGCCGGGGTCCGCGTGGTCGCTGAGAACGAAGATTTCTTAACCCTCGCGCCGTATGCCCCACGCTTTCCGTTCGAAACCTGGATTCTGCCCAAGCGGCATGAGTCCGCGTTTGAGAACTCCTCCTCGCATATGTTCGAAAACCTGGCCAAGGCGCTCAAATCCCTGCTCACGAAGGCCGACCGCGTGCTGGATAACCCGCCCTACAACCTGGTGATCCATACCTCGCCGGTGCAAGACCCGACCAACGATCATTATCACTGGCACATCGAGTTCATGCCGAAGCTGACTAAAACGGCGGGATTCGAGTGGGGCACGGGTTTCTACATCAACCCGACGCCGCCGGAGGAAGCGGCAAGATTCCTGCGTGAGGCCAGCGTGGAAGAGTCGGTACCGGTAGCGGCCGGGTAGAAAAAAACGCCTTTAGCTAATAGGCGGACATCGGCCCCGCTTGCCCGGGTTATCTTGCCCAAGCCAAACCATCCGCCCCGGGCCCGGCCTCGGTCAATTTCACAGTCCAATTGCTGATCTGAATAGCCGCAACTTGGTGGCTCTCGGAGCAGGACACGTAAGCAACCTGACCGTCAGGCCGGATCAACACTTCTTGAGGAGACGGAGGCACGCTGATCGTCTTGACCACTTGAAACGTCGCGAGTTCGATGGCTGCCACGGCATGCGCTGGCGGCATGGCAACGAGGAGCCATTTTCCATCCTGGGTGGACGCGGATCCGTATCCGATTCCGGGCAATGCGATCCACCGATCCACTTTTCGGGTTGCCGTATTGATCACCGCCATTCGGGGTTTTTCGGTATCTGAGGTGAACGCCCAGCGATTGTCGGGTGAGATAGAGATGCGTTGCACGTGTCCGGCCACCGGGATCACTGCCACTGTCTTTCGGTCCGCGAGGTCAAGCACGGACACTGTGCCCGGTCCCACGTTGGCGGTGTAGCCGTAGCGCGCATCTGAGCTAATGGCCAGCATGTGAGATTCCGGCTGCCCAGTCGGAACCTTGCCGATGATCTTCAGAGTTTTAGGATCGATGACGGTCACAGATTGATCCAGTTCAGCGGTTACATAGAGGAGGCCACTCTTGGGCCCGAACACGGCGCAATGCGGCCGGACACCGTGTCCGAAATCGATGGTGCCGATTACCCGTCGCTTGCCGAGGTCGACGACAGCCACTGTCCTTCCGTCCGTGCCCGGCAGACCGACTCCGGAGTCACCATAGATTGGGACGAAAGCTCGCTTACCATCCGGGGACGCGGCGACTTCGTGCCCGGTCACACCGCCTTCTGCGATGCTCGCAATCTGGCGTCCTGAATCGGGGTCAATCAGTCCTAAGGTCTGGTCCGTCTTGTTAGCAACGAGCAACAGACCCGCTCGTGAAGACGCGATTAAACCTGAGGCCAACAAAGCTGCCAGAACAAACGCCAGTCTCAGCGAGAGATTCATGCAGTCGCTCCTTTGCCCTCTTCATTTGTGCACGATTCCAGTATGAGCCTCAGGATAGACTGCCCGCTTCGTTTCTGCCAAACGCTTGACTTGGGTCATTCCGTGGGGTCAGAATCCAGCGTCGTATTCGCGGCCCGTTCGCGCGAGTGGTCCTCAACCGGCGGAGGTGTCCCATGGAATCCAAGCAGGCTGATTTCGGGTCCAAGCGATCTTTCCTGCGGCTTTCGGCTGCGGCGGCGACCCTAGCAGGGCTTCGCATCGTGACCGAACCCATGTTGGCGCAGGCGGCACGGCGGCATTTCGCTGTAGTCAGTCGCAAGGATGGCATCTTTATTGATTCCAACGAGAACCCGCTGGGACCCAGTACTGCGGCGCGGGAGGCGGTCGCGGGAATCACGCCTGAGGGCGGCCGTTACCGCGACGACTTGAGTGAGGAATTGATCAAGCTGTTCGCTGAGCAGCAGGGGTTGAAGACCGATTCTATTCGCCTGTTTGCGGGCTCGACGGAGCCACTGCACTATACCGTGTTGGCCTATACTTCGCCGAAACTCAGCTACGTTACAGCCGATCCGGGATTCGAGGCGGGCATATACATGTCCAAGATTTCGGGGGCGCGTGTCGTGGCGGTGCCGCTGACCAAGAGCTACGCGCATGATGTGCGAGCGATGGTATCGGCCGCGCCAGATGCTGGGGTCATCTATATTTGCAATCCTAACAATCCTACTGGCACGCTCACGCCGCACTCCGATATCGAGTACGCGATAGAGCACAAGCCCAAGGATGCGGTGGTGCTGGTAGACGAGGCATACCTGCATTTTTCGGATGCTCCGTCGGCGCTCGACTTAGTAAAGGCCGACAAGGATGTGATCGTGCTGCGCACGTTTTCCAAGCTCTATGGCATGGCGGGGCTTCGCTGTGGCTTGGCCATTGCCCGCCCCGATCTGCTCGAGCGGTTGGATAATTTCGGCGGCAACTTCATGCCTATCACTGCGGTGGTTGCAGCGATCGCCAGCCTGAAAGATCCTCAACTGATCGCCGAACGCAAGCGCATCAACGCCAGCGCGCGGAGCGAGACATTTCAGTGGCTCGACCGAAATGGTTACACCTATATTCCTTCGGAATCGAACTGCTTCCTGGTAGATACGAAGCGTCCGGCTAAGATGGTGATCGAAGCCATGGCGCAGCAGAACGTGATGATCGGGAGAGTGTGGCCGGTCATGCCCACCTGGACACGTATCACGGTGGGGACGCAAGAGGAGATGGCCCGATTCCAGGCAGCATTCAAGAAAGTGATGGGTGGCGCCGCCGGTTGATTTCTTTCAGGAGCGACAGGGATTTTCCGGCCGTATTTCCTGCAGGCGCCTGCGCCGGGTTCCCCTCTTCATTTCGGCGGGTACTGCTTCTTCTGCTCCCCTTGGTCGGCGGCGCGGCGGGCCCGCACTTTTTTACGAACTTCTATCCGCTGCTCCGGCGTTAGCACATCGTAAATCTCAGCGCGTTCGATGCGACGATATCCTTCCAGCATCGCGCTTTTCTGCTCGGGGCGTAACTTCTCATCTTTTTCGACCGCATCCAGGGCCGCTTTTGTGTTTTGATGAATCTTGTCAATTTTTGCTTGCTGCTCATCCGTGTACTTCAATCCGGCAAAATCGTCCTCCGGAGTGGCTGGCTTCGGTCGAACCGTGCGTGTGGGCTTCGGCGGATGCTCTACCGGACGAGGTTGGCTACTCTGTACGCCGGTCAGTCCCTCTGCCGCACATAGGAGAATAAGTCCAGCCACAAACGGCACTCGGTTTGCAAATTGGTTCATGTTCAAGGCACAACCTTTCTTGAGCGGAGCAAAGTGCATTTCCTTGCTTACTTATGATACCTTCTTAGCCCTTCGATTGATGAAATGTTGGAGGCGAGAGCTTAACTTCGCTGCCGATTGCCGCACGGTGGTCGGTCGCTAGTGTCACTCTTACTTCCAATTCTAACCATCGCTTCCGCTCGGCTAGTCATGGCGCAGAAAGAATTCTGCCGAGAGTAGACATTACGGGTTCCAATTTCATCATGGAGGATCCTTGCGAGTGAACCGCACCTGCTTTGTGGTCATCCTTCTTGTGCTGAGCACCATCGCCACCGCGCAACGACGTCAGCCGAACAAACCGTCCGAACCGAGCGTCACCCCGACTCCGACAGGGGAAGCAGCGGAAGAAAGGTTTCCGCCCGAAGCCGGAGTGGTGCCGCCGGCGAAACCAGCCCCCCCGAAATCGCCCTTCGAGGGCATGAAGTACCGTCTGGTCGGTCCTTTCCGCGGCGGCCGCGTGGTTGCCGTTGCCGGTGTACCCGGCCAGGACGACACCTACTACTTCGGCGCGGTCGCGGGAGGCATGTGGAAGACCACGGACGGCGGGCTAAATTGGAAGCCGCTCTGGGACAAATTCCCCGAAGCGTCGCCTTCGGTCGGCGCTATCGCCGTGGCGCCATCCGATCCGAACCTGATCTATGTTGGCACCGGCGAAGCCTGTATCCGCGGCAACATCGTGATGGGCAATGGCGTTTACAAATCCATTGATGCCGGAAAGACGTGGAAGTTCACCGGACTCCGCGACACCTATTCTATCGGCCGCGTAATTGTCCATCCCAAGGATGCGAACACCGTCTACGTGGCGGCCCTCGGACATCCCTTCGGGCCGAACACGACTCGCGGCATCTTCCGCACGCGCGATGGGGGCAAGACCTGGCAGCGGATTCTTTACGTGGACGACAAGACCGGCGGCATCGACATCCAGTTCGACCTGTCAAATCCCAACATTCTGTTTGCCGGCATGTGGCAGGCAGTGCGCAAACCGTGGACGATGGAATCGGGCGGTCCCGGCGGCGGTCTCTATCGCTCGGCCGACGGCGGCGACACGTGGACGAAACTGACAGGCAAAGGCCTGCCCGAAAGCACTCTCGGACGCATCGGCGTGGCCACGACGTCGAACCCGAGCCGCGTGTACGCCTTGATTGAGGCTGAGAAGGGCGGCCTGTTCCGCTCCGACGATGGGGGCGAGAAATGGCAACTCACGAATGGTGACCGTCAGTACCGCCAGCGCGCATGGTACTACACCCACGTCTTCGCCGACCCCAAAAATCCTGACGTCGTTTACATCCTGAACACGAGAACTTACCGTTCGATCGATGCGGGCAAAACGTTCACTCCACTGCGCACGCCGCATGGCGACAACCACGGGCTGTGGATCGATCCCGACAATCCCCAGCGCCTGATCAACGGCAACGATGGGGGCGCGACCATTTCTACCGACGGCGGCTCCAGTTGGTCCAGCATGATGAACGAGCCGACCGCGCAGTTCTACCATGTCGCTGCCGACAACCGGTTCCCATACTGGCTCTACGGGGCGCAGCAGGACAATTCCACCGTGGCCATCGCCAGCGCAAGCGCAAATGGAGGTATCGATCGCTCCGACTTCTATGCTGTCGGCGGTGGGGAGAGTGGGTACATCGCTCCTGATCCCGAGAATGCTGACATCGTCTACGCCGGCTCCTACGGCGGCGAGATCACGCGCTACGACCATCACACCGAGCAAACTCAGATGGTGAATCCGTGGCCGCGCAATCCGATTGGCTGGGGAATGGCAGACTTGAAGCATCGCTTCCAGTGGACCGAGCCTATCGTGTTTTCGCCGCACCAACCACACACGCTCTACTACGCCGGCGAAGTCCTGTTTAAGACCACGGACGAAGGCAAGAGTTGGACCATCATCTCGCCCGATCTCACGCGCAACGACAAAACGAAGCAGGAGTCGTCCGGCGGCCCGATCACCAAGGACAACACTGGCGTCGAGGTGTACGACACCATCTTCTCGGTGGTTGAGTCGCCCGTGCAGAAGGACCTGATTTGGGACGGCAGCGATGACGGACTTGTTCACATGACACGAAATGGCGGTGGTAACTGGGACAATGTTACGCCCAAGGCCATGCCCGAATGGGGCACGGTCAGCATGATCGAAGCCTCTCCAAACGACGCAGGCACCGCGTACGTGGCGGTCGAGCGGCACAAGATGGACGATTTCGCTCCCTACATTTTCAAGACCGCTGATTTCGGAAAAAGCTGGACGGCCATCGTGAACGGCATCCCGAAGGACGTCTATGTTCACGCGGTGCGCGTCGATCCCAAGCGCAAAGGCTTGCTCTACGCGGGCACCGAGCGCGGCGTGTATGTCAGCTTCGACGACGGAGCGAACTGGCAGCCCCTGCAGCTCAACCTGCCAATGGCGCCCGTAAATGACTTGATCGTAAAGAACGACGACCTGGCGGTCGCCACGCACGGACGTTCGTTTTGGATCCTCGACGACCTCTCGCCGCTGCGGCAATGGAAGGACTCACTCAAAACGGTCGATGTGCATTTGTTCGCGCCTGCTGAGGCGAGCCACACCTCATTCCCGGCCTCGTTTTTCGGTGGCGGCAATGCGGGACAGAACCCGCCGGCCGGCGCGGTCATCTACTACTACCTGAAGACCGAGATCAAGAAACCGGAAGAAAAGAAGGGCGAAGGCGAGGCCGGCGCGTCACCTTCAGCTCCGGCAAGCGGCCCTGCGACTTCAACCGAGGCGGCTTCAACCTCGTCGGGCGCCACGCCGGAGTCTCCGGCTGGGGAAGAAAAGAAAACCGAGTCGCGCGTCAAGATTGAAATTTTGGATTCAGCGGGCAAGGTCATTCGGACCTATCCGCCCAAACACCCGCCAGCGCCGGAAGGCGAAGAAAATTTCTTTGCGCGCACGCGGCCGGCGGAGATCGCGACCGAAGCGGGCATCAACCGCTTTGTCTGGGACCTGCATTATGAGGGAGCGCCGCGCATTCCGAACTCGCCGCTCTGGGGCGGCTCGACTGACGGACCAACGGCCCTGCCCGGTGACTATCAGGTACGGCTGACCGTAGACGGCAAATCGCAGACGCAGCCGTTTAAGATCGTCCCTGATCCGCGACTGAAGATTACAGCCGAAGACCTGAAGCGGCAGTTCGACCTGATGCAGGCTATTGTCGGCAAAGTCACGCAAGTGCACGACGCCGTCCGGCAGATGCGCGACCTCCGTGCCCAAATGACCGCGCTCAACAAGCGCCTAAAGGACGAGAAGAATCCGAACGCCAAGGCGCTGGCCGACGCGGGCGCCGCCCTGGACAAGAAGATGACCGTCGTTGAGGAAGCGCTCATCCAGACTAAGGCCAAAAGTGGACAGGACGTCCTCAACTATCCGATCCGGCTCAACAACCTGCTGGTCGCTCTCGGCGGCATCGTGTCGAGCGCCGATGGTGCTCCGACCAAGCAGGATTACGAGATGTTCGACGACCTCGGCAGACAAGCCGACGAACAGCTGGCGAAGTGGAAGGAAATCGTGAACACCGACCTCGCTGCTTACAACCAGTTGGCGCGGGAGAAGACCATTCCTCTGGTCGGGCTGAGTCCGGGGAGCGAGCCGTAAATTCCGCTGCCACGGACGGAGGGAGGGTTTCTCATTGCTGATTGCTGATTTGCTGATTGCTAATTTCAGATTTTCGGAATCGAAATGAGGGGTCCAGGAAATCGCACTCAGAAATTCTTCTCCCTGCATACGTGCCTTGAGAGAGCCGAGGCATAGGACGTTAAAGTCCGCCCTGGAAGGTTAGGGCAGCACTTGTCATAAACCCCAATTCCGGTAAGTGGAAAAGTAGTAGCCTCCCTATGAGCCATCTTGCATTTGCGCTCAACAGCAGGTGCTGGCCTGGCTTCGTGATTCAGCTCTATGCTATTGATAAATATAGGATAACTACTCCTTTCAGGAAGCGAACAAAGGCCATCCAATTGCACAAAGAAAGGAGCTAGATCCTAAACCAGCGGTACTCCCCTTAAGAAACTCACCCAAGAATATGGAAACGCGTGGGCCACATGAAATTCTCAGGTTTAAGACTCGCATTAAAGAAGCAGGCAGGTCTCTTCTTAGCGCTAATCATAATGTTCTGTACCGTCTCCCTCGCGGTTTTTGCCGACGATGACAACCATGGGATCGATCACTCCAAGGGCCACAGCAACGACTCGAAGCAAGGTAAGAAGGTCCCCAAGGGGAATGCTTGGGGCCACGATAACCACAACCACGATGGACGTGGTGGTGGCCGCGGCGGTAATGGCGGCAACGGCGGTAGTGGCGGCCAGGGCGGAAATGGGGGCAGCGGCGGGAACGGAGGCGGGGGTGGCAACAGCGATTCTACTTCTGGCTCAAGTTCGAGCAGCAATAGCAGTGCCACTTCCAACTCGAGTTCCAGCAGCAACAGCAGTGTCACGGCCACGAGCGGCAATGCAACGAATGGCGGTCAGTCAAACTCTCAGACCACGGTGTACAAGCAAGTACGCCAGGCTCCCTTCGCATACTCGCCTGATGCAATCCCATCCGCACCTTGCCGCGTGGGTGGCTCTGCGGGCGTATCCGGCCCCGTCGGTGGCATCTCGCTCGGCGGCTCCAAGCTAGATACTGAGTGCGACTTGCGCGAGAGTGCCCGCGCCTTTTCGCTTATTGGCAATCGCGGAGCGGCCGCAAAGATTCTCTGCCAGACCAAGGCGGCGAAGAAGGCGCACCTGACTGAAGCCGACTGCCAAACCCTAGAAGTAGCTCAGGCAGAACCACCAGCCCCATCGCCGGTTCAAATCGTGATGCCGAGCAACCAACCCGCTGCTCCGATTGCGGCAGTCTCCGAGGCCCCAGCACCCACTCAGGTTTCCGCGCCCGCCCGGCAAGCGGAGTCTCACCTCATCGGCATCTGTACCTTCGCCAAGGCGATAACCTGCAAGCCCGAGACGGGGCCAGCTGTGATCACCGTGTCCAGCATTTGCAAGCAGATGCTCGACGCGGCCCGCAAGGCCCTCCGCGAGAGCCCGAACTCGGTGCTGCTCGTGCGCGGCAACCGCAACCCTTCGGAAGAGGGTTTGACGGCGACGGCCCGCGCCAACAACGTGAAACGACAACTGACTGCGTCGGGTGTAGACCCAGATCGAGTCAAGGTCGAAACCGGGAAGGGGAGAACGCGTACAGTCGAGCTTGTCCTCGTCCCAGAAGGCAGCTAAGAGGCGACATACAGCAGTCGAGTGCGGTGTCCCCATTCCCCTGCTGCTTCCTGCGTCCTGCCCCCCG